>Ga0310124_10000664_pt1 | contig 23962 bp, 19 predicted proteins | sample CB11b_AW_Bot5_MG_FD_203507 | JGI IMG/M metagenome (GOLD analysis project Ga0310124, IMG submission 203507) | Marine microbial communities from Western Arctic Ocean, Canada - CB11b_AW_Bot5 | ecosystem: Environmental > Aquatic > Marine > Oceanic | place: Canada: Western Arctic Ocean | collected...
GCGAAATCATTGGTTGGTCGACAATCCAAGATTGAAGTGCCTGACTCCAGGGCCTCTTTCACTTTATCGACTGAAATGCTCTGCATTGGGTGTGGCCCCGAGCGCTGATATATTTAAAACATAAGTGCACGATGCAGGGTATATTTTTCTGGATTCCATGTCCCCTACCATTGATTAGGTAATAGATTACGTAACTTATAATGTAACGGTGAGCTATTCAGGTAGAAGTAAGAAAGAGCACCCTACATTGGTACCATCAAAATAATCCGAACATGGGCCTACAGGTTATCGCTCTCCAGATCAATGGTTTTGTCATACTGTTGAAACCGGTACTGACTAGCCAATCAGGAGATCTAAACATCAGGTTTCCCCAGGCCATACCTCTCTTCGAATATTTCATTACCTTCCCCATTTGCTTGTTCCAGCGCAGTTGATATTGATCCAGAGGTATTCCATCCCGGATATGTTCCGCAATCACCTGTCCTGCGATTCGTCCTCCTATCATTGCTGTGGTTATTCCGGCTCCATTAGATGGAAGAACCATACCTGCTGCATCTCCTACTAACATATAGTGTTCTTTCGTAAAATTGCTAATGCTTCCCGACATGGGTAGCACTCCACCACCTCTGTATGTGACCTCTCCTTTAAATTGGTCAAAGAAATCATCGGCCATTGTATTCAGACTCTTACCCTTGGAGAATCGTGTCTGAACTCCGATTCCAATATTTGCTCCACCGTCCTTTGGTATCATCCAGGCATAGCCCCCTGGTGCAGTGGAACCAAAGTAGAGGTCTACCCTATCATCAAAATCACCATCCATAATTACGAAATTTACGGCTATATTGAGTGATTTCTCTTTCCAGAATTTTTTACGTAGAGGATCATGAGGTCCTCCACAGCCTACGATTACTTTAGCTGAGATCATTTCCCCATTTTTCAGAATTATATTATGCCCATCAATATCATTTACTCTGGTTTCGGTAAGAAACTCGGCACCTTTGGCCATGGCCATTTCCACTAGTTTCTGGTCGTGGATTGGCCTGTACAGGATTTGTCCTTCAAAAGGGTAGATCAATTTTTTCCTAGAAGGTGCAATGAGCCCCATGGTCTTTGTTTCTCTGGATATGGCCTCATCTGGTGTACAGAATAGTTCATCTATATCCGGGACATCCGGGCAGAGATCCTTCAATTGAAGATTACTAGGTACCAATTCTCCACATTGCAGGGGTGTTCCGATAACACTTCTTCGGTCGATGACTAAGACTTTTGCTCCACCGTCAGCTGCGTATCTGGCGACGGTACTTCCTGCGGGTCCCCCACCTATTATGATGGCATCCCAGTCATATTCCATGATTCACAATAGCTTCGCTAAAAATAGAGTTTGGTTGGAATAATAAGTATCATAAACACCTCTGGCTGAACACGGATGTGAAAGCAGTCATTTTGACCGCAGGTGAAGGTGCACGCCTAGGTAGTTGGACCTCCAACAGGCCCAAGGGTATGATCCCCTTGGGAAATAGGCCGATCTTGGATCATTTAGTTAGGGGTCTGGTCAGTGCTGGAATAACTGAGATTAATATGGTCGTGGGTTACGCTCGTAATAGTGTAATGTCCTACTTTGGAGACGGTTTCTCTTTTGGAGGAAAAATAAAATATTGTTTTCAGGATAAACCAACAGGAACTTTGGATGCGATGAAAATCGGGATGTCGGATATTGAGGATGAATTCATTCTAGTGCCTGGAGACAACTATGTTTCAGCCTCCTCATTCATTACTATGAAAAATTATGATGGTGAGGCCCTTTTATCGGGTCAGGCAGAAAGATGGTCGAAGTGGGGAGAGATCGAGATTAGAAAGGACAATCCAAGTATAACCTTTGACAATCCGGATGCATATGGTAGAATCCATTTCACAGGAATAATGAAACTCAAGAGACAGACGGCTGAGAAGATGCTTCTCTCTTCAGGTAGACATATTGGGGAGTCACTTCAGGCAATAGCTTCCCAAACTAGTTTTGAAGTTCTAAAGGCTGAGTACTGGCATAACATCGTTTATCCCTGGGATCTGATTTCCGGCAATAGAATGGCCCTTCGTGATAATCTTTTGTTTCGTTCAGCTAAAATAGAGAAAAACGTTGTCATTAAAGGTGAAGTTTCTATTGGAAAAGGTACGGTCATTCGTTCAGGGTCCTACATATTGGGTCCCGTTTCGATTGGAGAAGGATGTGATATTGGTCCCAATTCAGTTATTGGTTCTACAGTTTCAATTGGGGATAATGTGATTATTGGACCATTCTCAGAGGTTGTTGATAGTGTGGTGATGTCCAATTGTGACTTGGGTAGTTACACTAGTCTTAAAGGCAGTGTTCTGGGGAACGGCGTTTCTTTTGGTTCACACAGTATAGCAATACCCAGCACTAGAAACATAATGTACTTTGACAAGGAGTTCTCTGTAAGTGACAGAGGTGCAATGATAGGGGATGATTGTATTATAGGTAGTAGAGCCACACTTCAGGGAGGTTCAATTCTTCTTAGTGGGGCAACTATAGGTGAAGGAGAATTTTATAACGCCAACTTTCAGGGAGAGAACATCTGATGTGCGGCATTGTGGGTTATACTGGAGATCAGCCAGCTCAGGAAATTATCTTGGAATCGTTGAAAAAATTGGAGTATCGTGGATATGATTCTTCAGGTATTGCAATGCATGAAGGTAAACTGGTTATTTGCAAGAAAGAAGGACCTATTGAGAACATGGAAGCCGAATTAACCGAATCCAACTCAACTCTGGCGATTGCTCACACTAGATGGGCGACACACGGAGCCCCTTCAGATGCCAATGCTCATCCCCATTCCGATGAAGAAATTTCGGTTGCAGTGGTTCACAATGGTACCATTGATAATTATCTGGAAATAAAGGAGTCTTTGGAGGCCGAAGGCCACAATTTCAAGAGCAATTCAGATTCAGAGATTCTTCCTTTATTGATATCGAAGTACTATTCGGGCAATTTAGTTGAAGCGATGAACAAGACACTGAATGATATCCACGGGATTTTCACGATAGCAGCCATCCACAAGGATAATCCGGATGAAATAGTTGCGGTTAGGAATGAAACCCCGCTTGTAGTTGGGATTGGCAATTCTGAGAATTTTATTTCGAGTGATATTTATGCTATTCTGAAGTACACACAGGAGATTGTCTATCCTGAGGATTATCAAATTATCAGGATAACCTCCGATAAGGTGGAGGTTTTTGACAGGGATCTTAACTTACTTGATTATAATGTCGAGACCGTTGAAAAATATACTGAAGTCGCGGAGAAAGGTGGTTTTGAGCATTTCATGCTTAAAGAAATATTTGAACAGCCCAAGGCTTTACAGGATTCATTGACCGAATTATTAGTTGAGTCGCCATTGGAAAGATTAGGCCTTAATTGGAAAATAGGTAGTATGTCAATAGTCGCATGTGGCACTTCTTATCATGCTGGTTTAGTTGGAAAATATATTATTGAGCAATTAACTGCAATTCCCGTTTCAGTGAGTTACTCTTCGGAGTTTCGTTACGCAGCTCCGGTTCAGGGAGTGGGAGGTTTGTTATCCTCGCGTCCGTTAGTTATTCTCATTTCACAAAGTGGTGAAACTGCAGACACTTTAGCTGCAGCACGTTCCGCAAAACAACAAGGTTGTCATACTATTGCAATTTGTAATGTACCAGGTAGTAGGATTACTAGGGAAGTAGATGGGGTAATCATTACTAAATCTGGGCAAGAAGTTGGAGTTGCAGCTACAAAAACTTTTATGACACAAATGCAGGCCCTTTATGCCCTTGCAGTCAATTTGGCTTTTAATTCAGGTTCATTGGATCACCCTCAATCAAAAATGTGGGAGTCTGAAATCCGAAAGATTCCTAGTAAAGTATCTCAAGTTCTGAATAATTGTGAATCCATAAAGGCATTGGTACCTCATATCGTAAAATCGAAATCAGTATTCTTTATTGGTAGAAATATCAATTATCCCTTAGCTCTAGAAGGCGCTCTGAAACTTAAGGAGATATCTTACATTCATGCCGAGGGTTATCCAGCCGGAGAACTAAAGCATGGTCCCTTGGCATTATTGAGCAAGGATACACCTGTTATTGCTATAGCCGTTCAGGATCACACCTATTCTAAATTGATATCAAATATCGAGGAGATAATAGCTCGAAAGGCACCAGTGATAACGGTTGCTCAAAAAGGCGACCAACTAGTTCCTAAAATATCTGATCATTTTTTCGAGTTACCCGAAATTGACCCAGTATTATCTCCCTTCCCAGTTGCAGTATTCTTGCAGCTCTTATCCTACTACATTGCTGATGAGCTTGGCACGGATATAGATAAACCACGTAATTTAGCGAAGTCTGTCACGGTTGAATAGTACTCTGAAACGGTTTAGGCTCCCAGTTCCTCCAGACTTTGCAGGGCAAAGGCCGTGTGTAATGCAGTTCCTATATGCAGAGCCTCTTCATCCATTTTGAACAATGGATGGTGCACATTGTAGACGGCATCTATTTTCTCATTGCGCATACCCAAGGCAATGAAACAGCCTTTCACTTTTTCAGTATAGTATGCAAAATCCTCACCTCCCATAACTGGTTCCAGATCCACGGTATTTGATTCCCCTAGCATCTCGCTTCCGACACCCTTTGCAAAATTCCACATCTCACCATCATTCACCGTGGGTGGGTAATCGTTTCCAGGGTAACTGACTATAGCCTTGCAGGAATGAGCCTGAGCTATGGTCTCGGCTACCGTTTTTACACGGTTTTGCAGAATTTTCAGTCCTTCTGTCGTCAGGGATCTTATGGTACCCATGAGTTTCACCTCTGGAGGTATGACATTGGATACTTGTCCACCATGTATCGTACTTACGCTTATCACTCCCGAATCCAGAGGATCCAGTTCTCGTGATATGATGGTTTGGAGATTGGTTATTATCTGAGCCGATGCAACTATTGGATCTCTAGTCAGATGTGGCATTGCGGCATGCCCACCTTCCCCCTCTACAGTTATTTCAAAGAAAGAAGTTGCAGCCAGAAAAGTACCTTCCCGGGATCCGATGGTACCGGTTGGCAATAGGGGCCAGACATGTAGTCCAAAAATACGTTCGACCTCCGGTGAGTCCAGGGCGCCTTCCTCTAACATCAGTTTTCCACCAGCACCGCCTTCCTCGGCTGGCTGGAACAACAATTTGATAGTGCCGTTGACATCTTTCTCATTCTCTTTCAGAATCCTCGCAGCTCCCAGTAGCATTGAGGTGTGACAATCATGTCCACAAGCATGCATCTTGCCATCTATCTCGCTCTTGAATGGGACATCTGTCTCTTCATTAATAGGTAATGCATCCATGTCAGCTCTTAGGGCAACACAAGGTCCATTTCCGTTACCAATGGTTCCCAGAACTCCGGTCTTGGCAATGGGTGATTTATAGAGAATACCGAGTTTGTCTAATTCCCTTCTGACAAGTTCACTGGTCTTGAACTCTTCATACATCAGTTCAGGATGCCGATGCAGTTCTCTTCGTATCTCGATTATCCACTTAGAGATTTTCTTTGCTTCCTTTTTAGCTTCTTTAGCATGCATAATCAGTTAGAATTCATTCTCATTATAGAAGTATCGCCATTATCAAACCAAACTGGAAATTGTTTGTTATCTGTGAATTTGGTCTTTGCCTCACCTGTCAATTCCTCTGCTGGGTCCCATTGTAAGAGGGCAACACCCTTCTGCATCTCCTTCGAGAGGATTACATATGAGACTTGTTTAACTCCTGCCTGCGGTGTGGATAGGGCTTTGCCTGCCTTAATGGCTTGTTCAGCATCCCCCATTATTACTTCTGCCCCATTCTCCCAGCTGGCATTTGTCTCTGTGAGCCCAAATGTTAGGCTACTGAGTCTGTGATCGCTTACCACTAGAGAATCATCCTCGGTAAACTGAGTCCAGAGAATAGCATCAAATTCTTTGTCATTTGTTCCTTCCTGGAATCCACCCATTACTGATGGTGGTGGATAGGCTTCAACTGCACAACCAAGAAACAGTAGTGTAAAAACATAGGCAATCGCAGGCCTTCTTTTAGGTTCGAATCCCTTGATCAGATATTGGAATCCTATCCCGGCCATAAATGCCAAGGGAGCCATCAGGTAGGGTGCATGTCGATAAGCTATCAGCAAGTGTGATCCAGTTATCGCACCTATTGCAGCCAGACTAAGTATAGGCAGCATCCATCCAAATATGAACCATCCATATTTCTTGGAAAGAACAAAAGTTGGCGCAGCTACCAGAGTTATCCATGCTAGATTCACGGCAAGATAGGGTACTGCATCCATTCCCACAGGTATCTCTGTTCCTGGAACGCCCTTCCATAATGCTAGTAGAATCACAATCATGAATCCAAAGAAAGCAAAAAGTATTCTTTTCAGGAAACTGGTGTGATTAATATTCTCCGAAAATGAAGGTAAGACTAAGTTGTCCTTGACTAACCATAGAATAGCTAAGCAGACAAATGGAATCAGGGCTAGAATCAGGTTTACTGAAACATTATCGGGTAGGAAATCAAATAGACTTTGCTCAAGCATTTTGCTGAATGACTTGGCGTAGAGTAGCCAATATGCAATTATTATCAAGGATATGAGTCCAATCCCTACTATTCCAGGTTTTGTTACTTCTTCATTCCCGGCAGCTATCTCAACAACCAGTATCCCAATTATTGCAGCCATCATAAGCAATAAAGTGAAGTGATGTGTTACCAGCAGCCCTCCCAAGATGAATATTAGGAGAACACTCCAGACACCATTATACTTTCCGGATTCAAGGCATTTCAGCCAGGCATAAAGTAACACAAAACCCAGTGGTTCAGCCAGACCGCCCGGCATCGGGTGGGAATTAGCAAAAACAACCGCGAAAGTAACACTGTAGAAGGCACAGCCAAACAAGGTTGGAAGAAAACCAACCAATTTCTTTCCAATCATAAAGAGAGCAGGTATTGCTAAACCCGACATCAAGGGAATAAACCACAATAATGACTGATGATAATCTATTCCAGTCAGTAGGCCTACGCTACCAGCTAGGATCTGCATCCCCTGGAAATCAGTATAGGCTCTCCCCCATCCAATGTATCCCTCTGTCAGCATCTCTCCGTTTTCTACAAGATGCCTTGTCAGGTACAGGTATTCTCCGGAGTCACTTCCCCAGATACGCCAGTTGTAATGATGATAGATTCGTACCAGGAATCCGAATGATATCAGTGAATATAGCAAATTCCTTTCAAAGATTTTCGTCCTCAATTAGTCTCACCTACTGTAATTAGGATAACTTCGGTAATTGCCGCAAAGAAAACCAGAAATATCAGATTTATGATCATTGAAGGTTCAGGGGTTCCAAGCATTGCTATCAGAATTATCAAAAAATAAAGATATTTACGAGCTTCCCTGCTTTTTTCAGTATAATCTATAGCAAACAGGGTCAGGATTGGCAGACTCGTAAGGATCCCACAGAAAAGGGATATTGATACCACAAGTTTCGTTGTTTCGTAAACGGATAGTTTCGCAATGACTATTTCCTCTGTCAGGAGGAGTTCCATTATACTTGGAGCAACATAGAACAGCCCCATCAGCGAACCAGCCACAAAGAGAGTTGAACCTATGGAGAAACTGACCAAGGTTCCTCTTCTTTCCTTTATGCTCAGACCTGGACTTGAAAAATTGTAGAATCCTTTTATCCATAGTGGAAATGTTAGTGCTATACTTCCTAACAGGCTCAGGTAGATCTTCAGTTTCAGAAGTTCAGTTGGACTATAGATAGCCAGATCATCCAGACTTAGTCCGGCAATAACCAGAAGATTCTCAATCAATTGGATAGAGAATGGCACCAGTAAGACTAGTAAGGCCATATTACAAAGAAAGGGAGGCATCAAATGGGAACGGAGGTCCTCGAGATGGATTGACAATGGCCTGCTGATATCTACAGTTTTAGACACTGAGGGGGTATGGTCTGGGGCTTAAAAGGCGCCTTGTATCAGTAATATAATGAATATTATTCAGGGCTGTGTTCGATATCCTCCCGCACCAGGAGGGGCCGAAACGGTCGTAAAGGCCTATTCAGAAGGGTTGCTTGCGAAGGGCCATAAAGTGGAGGTGATAACTACGGATCTTTACACTGAAACGCCATTTGTGAAGAAGAAGATGCCCTCTGAAGTTGGTGGTGTCCCCGTATCTAGGCACAGTGCGTTCAGCGTCTCAGGTGAAGCACATTATGTCCTAGCTCCAGGCATGGTAACTTCCTTTCTTTCAAAGAAGGCAGATATCATCCACACCCATTCGTACGGTTATTTCCAGAATCATGCAGCCTGGATCAAGGAAAAATTCCAGTCCACTCCATGGGTAATCACTCCTCATTTCCACCCTTCATGGTCAATGTGGGGGGGTGCTAAAAGGCGTACTCTGCGGGACTTTTATGATTCCAAAATTGGAAAGGCAACCATGGAATCTGCGGATTTGATAACTTGCGTTAGCAAGCATGAAAGGGATGTCCTAATCTCTGAGCTTGGACTCAATGACAAAAATATAAAGATAATCTATAATGGTATCGATTGGGAGGATTGGAAGGAGATACCAGACCCAATGACCTTCCGTTGCAAGCACCCTCATATTTCTGAGAAATTCGTGCTATTTGCAGGTAGATTAGCCACAAATAAGGGTCTTATGGACCTTATAGATGCGATGTCCCTATCGAAATCCCCAGATATCGATCTGGTCCTGATGGGTGCTGATATGGGTCTGGGTAAGGAATTGGACAAGGCTGCAGTTTCCAAGAATGTAACAATGCATCGCTTGGGTCATGTAGATGATGAGGTTTATCGGTCAGCACTCTCTGCTGCCGAAATTCTGGTCTTACCTTCTGAGTATGAGGCTTTTGGAATAGTCTTGCTGGAAGCAGCAGCTGCAGCAACTCCAGTTATAGGAACTAGGGTTGGAGGTATTCCGGAGGCCATGTCTGATGGAAAGAATGGATTTCTGGTAGACTACCATGATTCGGTTATGTTAGCCAATAAGATATCGTCATTGATTGGGGATGAGAAACTTTGCCAGGAACTGGGGAATCATGGTAGAATATTATCCAAACAGTTTTCGTGGTCCAGTCTAGTAGATCAGCTTGAATCAGAGTATCATTCCCTGTTATAAACAATATGGCGCTTTATAAAATACTCTTTAGATAGGATTGGATAAACCTTAATGTCCCAGACTGATGGTTTTCTTCGTTTTTGCACTCAGTTATAGAACATGAGCATATAAATGATATTTTGGACAATATTTCTCAGTTTTCTTAACTTATATAGGCATCTAATCAGAAACCATTGAAAATCTCAGGTATAGGACAAGTATTAAACAACCAGATGCATTGTATGTGTGTGGCCCCTAAACGCCTTAACTTCAGGATGAGCATTCCTTCCGATTTTCGCAAGGATTGGGATTTGTTTAACAAAAGGTGTAAGATAGAAGGTATGACTCCTGCCGATCTTTTGCAGGATTTGATTGAGGAATATCTGGATGAATTCAGGGAGGAAATGGAGAAAGCTGCAGATGAACTGGACGAGGTAGCCGGCCCGTTGAGGGACGCTCCTCCTAAAAAAGTGAAAATCAAGAAACCAAAGAAGAAGTCTTTTCTTGCCAGAAAAGTAACTATCTCTGCTCCAAAACAGGCAGGGCAAGAAGAGGAACTGGAAGAGAGGGACATCAAGGATACTCCCAAGTTCAAGTTTTTGACACTGGTAAAAGATTTGGATATTGGCTCTGGCATACCTCCTGACGAATTACTTGTTCTTGCAGGAGAGGAAGGGATACCTAATCCCCGTCTCCAGATGGACAAAATGATTCGAAGAGGAATTCTATATGTGCATCTGGGCCGTATACACGTTACTTAAGTATTCAGTTCTATAGAGGTAGAACAATGAGAGTAGCTGGTTGGGAACTGTCAATCAAACAATGGGTTCTTTTGTTTATTCTGATTATTTCTATGATTCTTATCAGTGATATTACTGCATTTATCGGTGCAACATTTATAGCCTTCATACCGGCATATATGTATCTCAAGTCAATTAGAAATGCAGAACAGTATGACAAGGAACCATGGGAAGCTCTTAGGATAGCATTTGCCTGGGGAGCTATATCTGGTGTTTTTCTGGCGATATTTCTCAGTATACTTGGTACTCCTCTTTTGCTTTTTTTATTAGTAGATTTAACTGATCCGAGTGTACATGATATTTTACCTGTAATCGTGGGAGCAGTTATTGTGGCGCCAATAGTCGAGGAGTTTGCTAAACCACTGGTAATGTTCCAAAATAAGACGATTCGCAAGGAGATTGATGAATTAGAAGATGGGATTGTCTATGGAGCTGCCTGCGGTTTGGGTTTTGGTGCAACAGAGAATGTCATGTATGGTTTGACAGAAGGTCTGGCAGCTGCAGGTTTTGCAGGTATGGCATTCTTGATTGTTATCAGAACCGTATCCTCTATTCTGCTACACTTAGTAACTACATCCTACACTGGGCACGGAATTGCCAGGTACATGCTGAACGGAGAGCCTTTCACAGTAGTATTAAAATATTATTTGATTGCCGTCGTCGTTCACGCAACATGGAACCTTGCCGCCATCTATTCATTGTTATTTGGTTCAGAGACCGGAGCTTTCCTGTTATTCCTCTTTTCTATTATCCTGGCTATCTCTGGTTTACAATTGGCTAAAAGGAGAATCGCAGTTTTGGATGGAGCCGCGGCCATTCCTGTCAATGAATCTCTTCCACCAGCAGGAAGTTCCTGGGACGGGGATAGTAAATGGAACCGCGAAAGCTTGTGGGATTCAAAGCAGGATGGGGGGCAATCCAGTGCTTCGCAGGCAACTACTTTGTATTCCACGGAGACCACTGGAACAGTGGGCTCTGATTGGGACTGGAAAAGTACATTGGGTACTATTGTCTTCCTGCTTTTTATTGCCTTCAATATCCTTGAAACTATTTTGTAGGGGCATTTTACTCACAACTTAGCAGTGGGCCAGTAGCTTAGCTAGGTAAAGCGATCGGCTCTTAACCGATCGACCGGGGGTTCGAATCCCTCCTGGCCCGCCATCAGGTAAAATGAGTAGGATACAAGCGTGTTATTCGTCCCTGTTTTTCCAGATTTAGGATTGAATTTGCAACCAGAGAATTAACGTGATAATTTATCTTCTGCCGACTTACATCCAGCCTCTGAGATATCATAGACTGCGTTATTCCTGGATTCTCCTTAACAATCTTAATTATTTCCTTTTGCGTCTCGTTAGTAATCAGCAAGGTTCGAATCCCAGCCTTGTTAGTGCTTCCAAATGGGAAGAAAAGACGCTGCCTTCCACTTTTCTGGGATGTGATCATTTGATGGTTTTCAAGAATATAGATATGGTGCGCCAGAGTTCCATTATGGAGCCCCAGTCCCTCTTTGAGTTCCGTGAAATTTGCACCAGGTTCCGAGTATATGTGTCTCAGAAGTTTCTGGCGTGTGGGTTCGTCCGCTAGCGTGTCCTTTTGCAATCTTGAATAAAGAGGGATAAAGAATTTGAATGCCAGATATTTGAAATTCTCGGATCTTCGGAATTGGTACCCCATTCCCAAGAATGACAGACCGAAAAGTCCACGAGTAAAATTCAATTTGGGGCTGCTAAAAGTCGGGATGGTTTCCTCTGGCTCCTTTGCAGGCGTCACAACATTTATGGACGGTTCCATTTGGTATGAAGCGATTAATCCAGAGTCATCATTGATTGATACGAACATTTGGTATTTGCCGTCATTTTCAGGTTTATAAGTAGTCCTTACGCTCCATGATTCTCCGTTTTCAAGTTTGTCAATCAAAACCTGTTCAATAATCTCATTGCCTTCTCCATTCTCAATTCCGATATGTAAGTCTAGAGAACCACTAACATAGCCATTATTGGTAATCACAGTTGTACAACTGATGCTTTGTCCTAACAGAACCGAACGTCGATTGCAGCTCTGGTCCAGGACTTCGATATCGCTGTTTTCATAACTTAGGATATAGGTCAGGATCTTGTTTTCCCTTCCATTACTGATATCGATATTCAATTGGCTACCTCCTTCACGGGGTATCTTTGGAAGCGGATTTATCTCAATTTCAATGGTGGTACTCTGTCCAGATCCGATGATGGCCTTATCAGGTCCGCTTATAGAATCAATGAAGGTTCCTGCAAAGATGTACGAAAGGCTGTATTCCTCAGTGTAGAATCCCTCGTTGTTCAGTATAATATTGACAGTATAGGTCTCTGTTTTCACAAATGTCACTGAGGGGGCTGTGATTCCTTCAATGGTTTCGCCGGAACTCTCCATAGTCTGAACACTGAAACGGTACTGATCCATGCTTATTGTAGATAGCACAGACCCGTATGATCCTGGGTTCTCCGAGCTTATTAGCAGGTCACCATTATTGTCAGTTATGCTAATCAGATAATAATTGTCGAGCAAGTTGGTTTTCTCGAATGGGGAACTGAAGCTCAGTTCATCAATATTAGAGCTTTCAACCAGTAAATTCAGTTGGTTGTAGTCAGATACTATTGAAATCACGGAATCAGGATTCTCAAAAGTAAGATTGAAGGTACCGAGGTCCTCAAGGGAGACCGATATGAAAGAGTCGAATCGATTAACATATATGTTTTCTTTCACCAATGTTACCTCTGTCTTGCAGTAATAATTCCCGGGTGAATCAATACCCGTTAATTCAAAATCCAGAGTTTGCGAATCTCCCGAGAGTAAATTCGGTGTACGGCTGTAGGATTCAATATAGCCATCTATGGAATAGAGATCAACGACAATCGATATGTTACCTAGTTGTTGGTCGAAAAGCCCAGTATTCTCAACGTCTACGAATATTTCGGGATTCAGATCGGTTGTATAGAAATAGTGCTTGTCTATAGTGACTTCAAGGTCGTGTTTAGAGGTCACATATCTGTGATTCATGTTTTTCAGGAACCAGAAATTGGTCTCATCAGCATTGGTACCGATTGCAAGCAACCGGATGTAGACATTAGCTTCCTCGATTAATCCCAATTCTATATTGTCTGTAGTGGCTTCATCTAGGGAATACATAGCATTCCATTCGGTACTGTACAGTTGTTCACTATCAAAATCAGTAGTATAGGCTATAGTAAAATTTGAGGATTCGGTCTTGTCAAAATCCATCTCCATTTCAAGTACATTGCTTTTACTTCCCTTCGTGTCGAATGGACCAAGCACGACCCCAGTTTCGTAATCGTCTTCTAGATTTATCAATTCTAGCTGTTCATTCTCATCATCATATCTCCAATTAGTTCCTTCAAGGTCCAAGTAGTAATCCTGTATTATATTATCAAGCTGTATGTCAGTATTCTCATAGAACACATATTGATATTCACTATGAGTGGTTGTTATTTCGCCATTGGACAACAGAGTCAGGTTGAAAACATAATTCCCTGAACGGGGTATGGTGAATTGAAAACTGTTCTGGTAGGTTTGAAAGGGATCAAGAGAAAAGACGAGATTTGCCGATTCCAGTTCTATGGTCTCCTGCAAATCTTCACTGAAGACGCTTATCAATAAGCTGTAGGATACTTCTTCATCAGCTCCATTGGTGATTTCCAGGTCTATACTATTTTCGATTCTAGCGTAATTATGCTGAATGGATGTTATTTCAATGTCATCTTCCGCTTGTACAGTGGGAATGAGCACAAAGCCGATAGTCAAAGCAACCAGGATAATAAAAAAATATGACTTTGCACCCATAATCCTCTCAAAAACATAATAGTATTAATAAGTATAGGATAGTTTTTTGACAATAGAGGTATGAGGTTTTGATTAATATTAAAGATAAATTAGTTATATAATCAATAAATGGATTTATAAAATGTTGTAAACTATTAAATAATGGACCAATTGAATATGTTGTGGACACCTCTCAGAGAATTTCACAAGCCGTTTCGCTTATTCCTGTACTGGTTTCTATTATAATTCTATTTGTGGCAGGGGCAGGTTCTTGGTTTGTCGTCAAAGAGGATTTTTACCCACATGCCACTTCTGATGAGACAGTTTTTCTGGACTCGGGTTCAGACTATGATTATCACCTAGATGGGGTAGTGATTACAAATGAGGCCGGCGAATCCAAGATAGATTATTCTGCGTCAACCGTGCTCTGTGATGATGCGGAACCAACATGTATGGTTTATGAAATGAGAGGTATTGTTTTCTATAATATGGGTTTGGTTTTCTATGCGATATTTTCGGTTTCAATCATCTCTTCAATATTAATCTTTCTGAGAGATTATAATCTAATTCAAAACATTAACAAACAGTTTAAGATTGATATTACAAGATCGGATTTGTTAGCCACCTCCTTTGGGTCGCACATATCTATTATCGTATTTGGATTATTCTTGCTATTGTATGCAGTTACGGCAATCCCGAGTGCAATGCATGAGGATCATGCCGGAGGCTTCAAAGAATGTCTATATACCAATGATATTACAGTAGTTGGGAAAGATGATGGTTGCGACGTCTATGTAGAGGGTGAGGGAGTAGAACTCAACTCCATGTGGGCCATTGGTCCAGCCTTCATAATATTCCTTGGAGGTGTTCTGTCTTCTTCAATATACCTTGCTTCTTACACATATAATCAGTTTGAGGAAGGTCTGGACGTCAGTGCTGCGCCAGCGCCAGAATTATATTTTGATTCAGAGGCGAAGCTTCTTTTTGATGTTAACACGGGCGAGGTCATCAAATCCTTTGTGGGAGATGAGAGATCCCTATTCTTTGATACAGAGGCTAATGTACTATTTGATGAATATACAGGGGACATAGTCTACAGCGAATATTTTGACAAATTCATCAGTAAGAAGATGGCATCAGTTGAAGAAAAGGATTAGGTATGCGAAAGAGCCTTACCATTCTGCTTGCCCTAATGTTTGTTTTTCCAGGCTGTTTAGATGAAGAGACAGATAATTTAGATAATAGTGAGGATTCAAAAATTAATGAGTCGGGGAACGATTCACTTAATGAAACTGTCAACCAGACCGTGGAAGTAAGGGAACCTGAATTAATGGAAGTACCTTACGTGGAAGGGTGCGACAATATTAATCCGCTACATTGTATGTTTCCTTTTCCATCCAACGCTTTTCTAAGTGAAGATCCAACCACTGTAACAGGTTACAGAGTTAACTATACTAAAACCACAGTTCCAGGTTCAGGTACATTCAGGCAGGTAGAGATACCAGGTCTGAATCGATTGGATGGTATGAGTCCCTCCACCCAGATATTAACTGCTTTTGATGAGGATCCCACCCTTACTGGTGTTGCTAATCAATCAACCATAGAAAAATCTTTGATTGCAGCCCATACCACTATTCTGGTAAATCTGGATACTGGTGAAAGGCTTCCACACTGGGTTGAATTGGATTCCAGAACTGATAACAGGGGTCCGACTATTCTCTATATCAGGACTCTAAGAGGTTTAGATCACAATACAGCTTATGGTGTTGGCATTTCCGGTCTGACTAATTCCACTGGAGACTTAATTTCACCATCGTTGGCCTTCAAAGCGTTAATCGAAGGCGATTATACTAATGCTCCGGACGTTGAACTTAGAGCTGCAAGTTTCGACAATCTTTTCGTGAGTCTGGAGTCCCATGGTTATGAAAGGGAAAATCTACAGGAGGCCTGGGAATTTCATACAGCGTCTACTGAATCTATAGTTGGGGGGATGCTCCATATGAGGGAAGATGCGCTAGATCGGCTTGGGGATGATGGAATAGGATGTAATGTAACTTCTACAGAGGACAATTATGGAGATGATAACATGACCTTCCGTAGAGTTAGAGGGACTATCACCACTCCACAATATTTACTGAATCCAGATGAGCCACCTTCATTAATGAGCCGGGACTCTAATGGAATTCCCCTATTCACAGGTTACAGTGAGGTTCCTTTTACGCTGATAATTCCTCAATCATTGGCCGATAACAATATGTCAGGTCCTCTGGTCGTTTTCGGGCATGGTTTTATGGGAACTGGGGAAGCAACAATTAGTGGTTCCCGAGTTTGGTCCCAGACATATGGTGTCTCCCTATTGGCCACAGACTGGTATGGGTGGAGTCAATCAGATTATGATACCGTGATTGATATGCTTGTCCAGCCAGCCTATTTTGAGTATCAGACTGATAGATTACAGCAAGCGATGATTAACAAGATCACAATGTTGAGGACGATGAAAGGCGTCTGCTCAGATATTCCCGAATTATATTCTGGCGAGACTAATTTAGTGGATACTGATGAAGTGTACTATATGGGTTATTCTCTGGGTGGAATTTATGGTGGGACATTCATGGCCTTATCCCCTGATATTGATAGGGGGGTGTTGTGGGTCGGAGGATCGGGTTTTGCATCTATGATTGAAAGATCAACAAATTATAATCAGTTTGAGCTGATCTTCAATTCGATTTTGGGCTATCCTGACAGAAACGATCGCGCAATTATTATCTCCTTAGGACAGCAACTCTGGGATTCTACAGACCCCGATATCTACCTGAATTTTATCTCCGATGGATATGGTGACGTACTTGGTCCTAAAACAATACTAGCAGTGTATTCAGTCAATGATGCGCAAGTACCCATGCTTAGCTCGGATCGAGCTTGCCGCGCCGCAGATATTCCTGTCCTTAGTACGTCAACCAGATTCCCCTACGGCGTGGATGTGGTGGAGGGGCCGATTGAAGGTTCGGCTGCGGTTTTCTTTGATGGGAATTTTCCAGAGGTGCCTGAAGGCAATACAGGCCCGTCCCCAGAATATCATTCCTTGGCTCATAATCTGATTGCAGGAGTTCCCGAAGTTAATGAGATGGTCTTTGGTTTTATGTTAACAGGTGTAGTTGAGAATACTTGTGGAGAGATTTGTACATTTGAAGCCGAATGGTAACACTAAAAGAATAATATAATAGATTTACCACAAATACAATATAATCCAATAAACTCTTTAATAGAATATTAAAAGCCACGCTTCATTGTATTTGCATGCAGAATCATTCTATGGCCTCCAAAATTATTGCCTTTTTGATGATTTTACCTGCAATCTCGGGGTGTATCGAAGATTCTGTTGAAGAACCTCTAGAGCTGGACTTTTCAATTAACTATTTGGTGGGGGGTGAATTCCAATCTATTCGGATTGTGAGTTCCGATCGTATGAGCGTCTTGGTTCCATACCTATTGGTTAATCCTGAAACTGGCTACGTTCAGAATGGGACGGTCTTGAATTTCAATTCGGGTTTTGAGAGTCAGACAGTCGAGATTCTGGGACCACCAGGGGTAGTAGAATGCATCTTCCTAATGTCTGAATTTGGACGTGAAGAGTGGCCTGTCCGGAAAACGAATGAGAGCTGGAGGGAATGGGTTGATCGTGATGGTCATCTGCAGGGTCTTGATGGAAATATAGGGGCTAGGTTACAATCCACGAATTCCACATATCCTTCATTGCAGAGGTCTAATGTAACTACAGGTTCAGTAGAATATGCATTTTTAGACGTTTTAAGGCCAATTAGAGAAGGTTCTACCATAGAGGATGGGGCTTTGCATGGTACAGGGATAATTGATGGCTTGTCGGTATTTGAGTTCATGGAGGTATTTGCAGATCCAGATGGGAATTACAATGAACTCTGGGGACCTTTCGTTCCTTTTGATCAGAATTACGAGCCAGCACTTCAATTCATAAGTGGAAAATTGTCATCATATGGCTATGATGCACAGGTACATCGTTACTTGGATTCTAGCAGTCCCTATGCAGTTAATGTCTGTGGATACAAAACAGGTACATTGTATCCCGATGAATGGCTGGTTCTGGGTGCTCATCTGGATGTAGCTGAACCAGGCAGTGGTCCAGGTGGAGGAACAAGTGTTGGTGCTCATGACAATAAGGCCGGTGTAGCAATGGTTCTCGAGGCTGCCCGGGGCCTTGCCCAATTCGATCATCGCAGGACTATTGCGGTATGTTTCTGGAGCAACGAAGAGAATGGATATGATGGAAGCGATAGCTGGATTGACAATATTCCGGCTGGTGTTACGGTCACGAATTATCTCAATGCAGATGCTGTCGGTACGAACTGGCCAGGATACTATACTCTGGTTGTTGACTGCATTCCAAATTATGATAATGATAATTTAGGAGATCAATGGGAGATGATCGGTTTATTGGAGTGGATTGGTTCCAATAATTATGATATCTCAGGAGCATTGCGGCTAGGTAGGGAAATATTTGACACAGAGGGCTACGCCTCTATGAAAGATGTGGATTCGTCAGATCAGAAGCGCCAGTCAATCTCAGTACATGATAGTGATCGTGGCCGTTCAGATTACGAGCGTTTTGCTGACCAGCTCGGGGTAGTGAGTGTTGATTGGGGAAGTTTGACCGGCGGTTCGGATTGTTATCACGCCGAGTGTGATACTATGGAGACTATGATCGATATGATGGTGATTGATAATAGCACAGGTCATCAAAGTTTGGTTCTGTCCTTTGACTTGATATCGTGGTGGATTTTTACTGCAGCAATGCATCTGGATGAGACTCCAATATACGATAAAAATTAGAATGAGACTATCTTGTCCGACTCTTCTACTAGTTCCATCAGGTCCTGCATGGTAGACATTGGACAGATGGGGGTCCCTTCTTTATTACGTGAAACCAGGCAAGTACCACAGGCAAATATTTGACCGCCTGTTTCCACATATTTATTGATCTCTTCGATCACCTTAAACTCTGTATGAACTATTTCAACGGATTCGACTCCTTTTCCGATTAAAAAAGTTCTAACCTGATGTCTCTTGCCTATTGAAAAATTTGCAAACCTGAAGGCATTCCAGACTGTTTCTGGATCAGTCTGGCTTATTACAATTCCTACTTTCATAATGTCATAGGAACCTGCCTATGGCAGGTTCCCTTTTGAGGCAATTTCGTTGCTTGCTTAGTTCTTTCTTCTTGCTACAGCAATAAGACCGACTGTCAGAGCAGACACAACTAGTGTAACACTAGGTGAGTCGTCCTCTTCAGCTGCCATAGCATTCAGGTCATTTATACCTGTAATTGTTGGTGAATCTGCACCCGCTAGAATACCCTGTTTGCTTGTGTAGTAAGCTCTTGTGAACTGTGTCATTTGAGCTCTCTCATCTGTTTTGGTCATTGCTGAAATTATGGCATCGTATCCATCGAAACCAAATGCCGTTAGTTCATCCCACCCCTTCAATTCGATAACGCAAGTTATGGTTGTGTCGTACGCAGCCGAGAGCTTCGTACAAATTCCTGCCGCTATATCAGCATCGAAACCAATCACAGTGGTTCCATCTGCGTCAGTTCCTTCAAACGGCATATAGGGATAGTCATTTCCAAATGTTAGCGTGGTGCTATTTACGACATCAGCTAATGCACCCGTTGAGCTTTCATCTATTGCAGGGTAGGTTGTAGCAGTATCTGCTGTCGAATCATCAGTTAGTACAACAGCTCCAGAGAACCATGTGCTGTATACAGCATCATAGGATCCGTCATTAACCATTTCATTTAGTGCAGCATCAATTGCATTAAGCAAATCTCCAGCTCCAGCTCTGTCTGCTTCTTTAGGTACGGCTATGCCAAAAAGTTCGTCATCTCCAAAGGAACCGACTACTGATAGTCCCTTGTCGGAGTTGTCAACCGCATAGTATGCTAGAGTTGGTAAATCACCCAGTACGAACTGAACATCCCCATTCTCTAAAGCAGTGATTGCTAGGTCCATCGTATCAAATGCTTCTACGTTTGCATTCGGCAAATTATCAGCAGCATATAGATCCGAGGTTGTTTGGCCTTGTACACCAATGGTATACATTCCCCCTCCAGCCGATGTAGTTGGTATCGCTAGCGATATCAGAGCGACGACGAAGAGAGTTTTGATTGCTTGGCTTATTCTCATGATTGCCTCAGTATATTCAGTTTTATCACTAGTATATATATGTTAGGTATACATCAGAATGGCCTATTGCATTAATAAAGCCGAGATGCTCATGAATTTGATTTGATGAGTTCACCTAGTATTATAGAGGACGCATCCCAAAGAGTAGATAGAACAAAATTGGTAGTAATAATTTCTATTTTTGTATCCTTTTTAATTCTCATCCCTTTAGGTTTTTCTCAAGAGTTAGCGTTAGGCTCAGAGGATACGAATGGATGGGTCATAGTTTCAGTTTCTGACCGGGTTAGTTTGAACAGTGTTGCAGCCTTAGACTATGACTCAGCTTTAGTTGTTGGAGAAGGAGGGCGTATATTCTATACTAATTCATCAGGTTCGAACTGGACGCAGGAATTGTCAGGTAGTACTAATGATCTAAATATTGTCGAATTTGGAGGCATTTCCATCGCGGCTGGAGATTCAGGTACAGTCTTGTTCAGGGAAGAGAGAGTTTGGGTTGACCATTCTATAGAAAGTGGTAACAACATTCTTGACATCTCAATTTCGAATTATGATACCTTATCCCAAATGACTGTTTTTACGGCAGGTCGAGGGGGTGAAATATGGAAGTATAATGGTACTAATTGGACGCAACTTCCGAGTGGAGTATCATCAGATCTTTATGGTATAGATTTTCTTGATCAGAATCAGGGAATTGCAGTAGGTGCGGGGGGTTTGATTCTGGGTACAGAGGATGGGGGCATCAGTTGGGCACCTCGCGATGCTCCTGAAGATGTCGGCGATTCAAATCTTTACTGTGTTGATTTCACTAGTCCCATCCGGGCGTTCATTGCAGGTGAGAAAGGAACTTTCTTACGGAGTTCAGGAACTTCAGGTTCCTTAATTGGTTACGACTGGATTACTTGGGATTCTGGTACTAATTCTACGATTCGATCGATTTATTCGTCATCTATAAACAAACTTTGGATTGCTGGTGATGATAATTTAATATTACTAACAAAGGATGGTGGTGCTACATTCAACAATCAATCATATCCTAGTGACCTTTCTGTGGATTTAGCTGGTGTTGGGATGTATGATGGATTTAAGGGTTTTCTGGTTGGGAACGAAGGTACCGTTCTCTATACCAACACCGAAGGGGTGGATCCTACATTGGCACCAACTGTTCAGATTTATGATGATTTCTGGGAATTTACCACACTGATGTACCCCTTATTAGTTACGGGGCTCAAGGCTACCGTAAAGATTATTGGATATGCGATTACGATTGGATTTAGTATAGGCGTTACCCTAGCGATTTTCAAGACTTCACAATTTGGTCTTCGCCTTCCTATACTTTTACCTATGGAGGGAGGAGGTTGGAGTTCGATTAAATTTAATCCATTCAAGTTGTTTGCAACACTTTATACAGATGTTTTTCGTAATACTCCTCTGCTCGTGCAGTTTTTATTTATTCACTTTGGGCTTGTCGAAATCGGCGTTGATCTAACTTTCGATGGCAATTTCCACAGGGCGTATGTCAGTGCAATAATGGCTTTAGGTCTTAATTCGGGAGCCTATCAGACCGAAATAATACGCAGTGGCATTCAGGCAATACCTTCAGGACAAATGGAGGCTGGGAGGAGCATTGGTCTGACATACATTCAGTCAATGCGCTTCGTAATTCTTCCACAGGCTATCAGAATTGTAATTCCACCCCTTGGTAATGAGTTCATCAATCTTGTTCTAAATTCATCACTAGCATCAGCGATTGGTTATAGCGAATTGACACGTCAGGGTAAATTGATAATTGGCATTACTTTCCGTACTTTCTGGACATGGAGTTTAGTTTTGATGTTTTATTTTTCAATAACTTATACATTATCTAACATATTGAAATACTTAGAGAAGCGTTTGAAGGTTCCAGGTTTGGGACTAGGTGGTGAAGACTAATGACTGACGAGGAATCTCCAGTTATTCAAGTCAAGAACTTGGAAAAGATATACTCGGGAGGAGTTCACGCCGTCAAAGATGTCAGTTTCGATGTTTTCCCTAAACAGGTTGTGGTCATAATAGGTTCATCTGGAAGTGGAAAATCCACAGTTCTGAGATGTATAAATTGTCTGATCGAACCGACGGAGGGTGAGATACACCTTGAAGATGTCCAGATCAATTCTCCTTCCACCGATATTAATGAGATTCGATCCGAAATAGGGATGGTTTTCCAGTCTTTCGAGTTATTTATGCACCTTAAGGTCTTGGACAATGTAACCTTGGGACTGACAAAGGTTAGAGGATATTCAAAGGAAAAGGCCGACGGTATAGCTAGAGTGGTTCTAGCAAAAGTGGACATGTCTGACAAGGTGGATGTGTATCCTGGACAGTTATCCGGTGGTCAAAAGCAGAGGGTTGCAATTGCCAGATCTCTGGCGATGAATCCGAAGGTAATGCTGTTTGATGAACCTACATCTGCGCTTGATCCCGAATTGGTAGGCTCTGTCCTGGAGTCGATAAAGTCACTGGTGGCGGAAGGTATGACGATGGTCATCGTCACTCACGAGATTGGTTTTGCTAAGGAGGTCGGTGACTGGATAATCTATATGGATGAGGGACAGGTTGTCGAATCAGGGACACCCGACATGATCACGAATCCGAAGACCGAAAGGATGAAGAAGTTTCTTGGGCAGATATTGGAAGCTTGATAATGGTTAAAATCAACATAAAGGAAAAATTATCCAAATTCTCAGACCATTGGTCTCCTCGGATAGTAGCCGAGATGAATGATTATCAGTTCAAATTGGTGAAGATAAAAGGGGATTTTGTATGGCACAACCACGATGATACGGATGAGGTGTTCATAGTACTGGAAGGCGAGATGATGATCGAGTTCAAGGACGAAACGGTGGAATTAAAGGAGGGGGAGATATTCGTGGTCCCCAAGGGTGTTGAACACAAACCTTACTCGGAGAAAGAATGCAAGATCATGCTCGTTGAACCTAAGGGAGTCGTGAATACTGGAGATGCAGGGAGCGATCTCACGGCTCAAAACGATGTTTGGATCTGATTATGGTAAAAGTAATTAAGGTCGGTGAAGAGGATAAAGAAACCAAAGTTGCAGAGAATGTAACGATACAAGAACCTGTCATTGATGAAGAACCGGCTACAACTGAATTGGACGGATATAAGATCAAACAGAAATTCGTCAAAAGAGTATACTATTCAATCGTATTTTTTCTGTATTTCATCATATGCGCTTATCTGGTTGATGCGATTTATTATGTCGACGGTATCGATATTATAACTGGAGAGGAATACTCTTTTTTTGGATTTATTCTATGGGTGATCTTGATGGCATTGATCATTTTGCCAGGGGTACTGATTATGTTAGGTTTTGCAAGTGGGGGTGTTTTAATTGGAGTTATTACTGGTTTGACATATGGATTATTGGGTCTTTTAGCACGCCATATCATGAGAATTCTAGGTTTCGATCTTGAACTTATTTTTCCTGAATTGGTTGGACATACTGGGGTGGTGAACAAACCCAATGTACTTGGTAAATTCACTAGTTACAATCTTTCAGTTGAGATAGAAAAAGCAGGCCTGTACGGCAATAGTTTCTGGCATGGAAACAATGTAGCGGCAAGATCCAGAGGTGATGACATTCCTGTTGGTACAAAAGTCAGGGTTATCGAGGCAAATTACTGGTCATTGAGTTCACTTCTAAGAAATAGTCCAGTAATCACGGTTGTTCCAGATGAGTAAGATTTAGATCTATTTCTCTTCTTCTTTCTTCTTCTTGCCCTGCATGATTTCCATCATGCGTAACATCTTCTCGGATTCAGCTGCTTGCGCATCCTTGTAGGATTCAAGATTATGTTTTGAGGATTCTATCTGCGCCTGAGCCTTTACCTTTTCAATTTCCAATTCACCATCCGAGGTGGCAGTCTTTCTAGCAATCTTCTGCTGATT
>Ga0310124_10000665_pt1 | contig 23939 bp, 19 predicted proteins | sample CB11b_AW_Bot5_MG_FD_203507 | JGI IMG/M metagenome (GOLD analysis project Ga0310124, IMG submission 203507) | Marine microbial communities from Western Arctic Ocean, Canada - CB11b_AW_Bot5 | ecosystem: Environmental > Aquatic > Marine > Oceanic | place: Canada: Western Arctic Ocean | collected...
AATAAATACAATTCATATTGATGCCCCAGATACAATAGTCGGATTATCCGAATTGCGCTCGGCTTATCTGGGCCCAACCTGCATTACGATTGGCTTTTCAGCAAAAAAAGCGATCGAAGCATCGCGGCAAGTAGTTGAACAGATTGTACGAGATGAACGTGTGATCTACGGTATTAACACCGGTTTTGGTCAACTAGCACAAACAGTGGTTCCCGCAGACCGGTTACTTGATTTACAGAAAAACCTTATTCGTTCACATTCAGCGGGTGTTGGCGAGCCCTTGGATGACTCGATTGTCAGGCTAACCTTAGTGCTCAAGGTGGCCAGTCTGGCACGTGGTCGTTCTGGTGTGCGAACGGCGATCGTAGACACACTCAACCGTCTCCTTGAGCGAGAAATCTATCCTGTGATTCCATCTAAGGGTTCGGTTGGTGCCTCTGGAGATCTTGCACCCTTAGCGCATCTTGCTGGTGTGTTAATCGGAGAAGGCCAGGTGCGGATTCACGGTGAGGTTGTCTCAGCTAGTGAAGGATTACGCGTAGCTGAACTTGCTCCAGTGGAACTTGGACCGAAAGAAGGGTTGGCGCTGCTTAATGGCACTCAGGTTTCAACAGCCCTCGCACTTGGAGGATTGTTTGAGGCTGAAGATCTTTTGCTGGCAGCTGTGGTGGCGGGTGCAATGGCGGTTGAGGCGACCAAGAGTAGCCACATCCCTTTCGACGAGCGAATTCATACTGCCAGAGGACAACGTGGACAAGCGATCATCGCTGCTGCATTTCGTAGATTTCTTAAAGGCAGCGCAATTAATGAGTCGGAGGAAAACTCGAAACGTGTACAGGATCCCTATTCAGTCCGATGTCAACCACAGGTGTTAGGCGCCTGCCTCGATTTAATGCGGTCGTCTGCTGAGATTCTTGAGATCGAGGCCAATGCAGCAACCGATAATCCACTTATATTTGCAGAAAGTGGTGAAATTCTATCCGGTGGAAATTTTCATGCAGAGCCAGTCGGCATGGCTGCTGACGTGCTCGCATTGGCGATTGCAGAGATTGGTTCACTGTCTGAGCGTCGAATTGCCTTTATGGTTGATTCCAAAATGAGTGGCTTGCCGCCTTTCCTGACAGAACACAGTGGCATTAATTCAGGATTCATGATCGGGCATGTCACAGCGGCCGCCCTGGCTTCTGAGAACAAGTCGCTGGCGCATCCAGCGTCTATTGACAGTATTCCAACATCGGCAAATCAGGAAGATCACGTTAGTATGGCCACATTCGCAGGTCGCCGTTTACTTACGATGACCGACAATACGGCAGGGATACTTGGAGTGGAACTACTGGCAGCTGCGCAAGGCCTTGAGTTTCATTATCCGCTAAATGGGTCAGAACCTGTTATGCGTGTGCTCGGTGAGATCCGATCTGAGGTCCCATCGTACGGGGACGATCGCGCGCTTTCCGGAGACATTGCTACTATGAAGAGATTTATTCGTTCGGGGCGTTATCGTGGGCATATCAAGGACTGCGGGATTCCGAGTGCTCCACGTTCCTGACAAGGCGATACATCACCCAGTATGCGGCGGATGTTAACAGGGCCAACATCAGCCACTTTATTAGACCCTCAAGCGATCTCACATCTAGGGATGGCAAGGTAAATTGGTACTGAATCAATTCTGCAGCGTGTTCCCGCATCCAATGCCAGCCGGTGTGGGCGATTAGTGCTGACACAATAATTATTCCGAGCCGTTCATTTATCGGGAGCCTGCGAATAGTTATCAACACGAGAATTAGCGAACCCAAAGCTGCTAAAAAGCCTAATTCCAGACCAAAGTTAAATGCGAGATATGAGAGAGAACTGTATGAACCGGCAAATTGAAGTGTGGGAGTAATGACGGAATTGAAGCCAAACCCATAGATGAGTCCAAAGGCAAATGCTGCAGGCCAGCGAAACGCTAAGTTCGCACCGATAATATTTTCGAAGGCTGCGTAGATAATTGAAATAGCAATAGCAGTTTGGAGAAATGATGGGAACCAGAGTCCTGTTGGGGCTACCTCATAAGCTGCAGCGAACAACGTTATGGAGTGTGAAAGTGCAAATGCTGCTGTGACCAAGATCATCGGGCGAACACGCGAAAAAGGTAACACTAGACATATTAAAAGGAGCCAATGATCTAGCGTGCTAAAGACGTGAGTAAATCCCGACTGGATAAAATACCATGCAGCTTGCTGCCAATGTGGCTCAAGTCTAACTAACCCAGGATAACCTTCATACTCGAACGAACGCGTGGTTCCCGATTGTGGCAAATATTTAAGATTGGTGATTACGTTCAGAGCTAGACCTGCAAAGTTTGCATCGATCGAAAAATTTTTGTTGTCAGAGTGAATATCGTATTCGATCAAGACGTCAAGGAGACTTTGTTGCCAGTACAATAAAGTTTCCGGGTTCAGTCTAGGGCCGAGTACATGTTTCACCGCGCTGTCGTAAGCTCTAAAAGAGCTATCGGATGGCAGAGAGGTTCGTGCAGCAAGAATGCGAGGAGCACTCAGAGGCAGGTTGTCTTCGTACATGGTGATCTGGCTTAGAACACCTGACCGTACAATGTTGCGTAAGGCAGGCTCGATTCGAGGTAAATCGAGAAAGCCTGGGTCTACCGTTGGGATATCAAAGTCTCCCATTACCCGCAATGGCAAACGTAGCAACAAGTGAAGTTTCTGATTCGCTGGCTTGACGAAGATATGAAATGTGGCGTCGTTTGGTATGACTTGGGCTTCTGGTTTAATGGGCATTAGGAGAAGCCACACCACTATTAGCACACCTTTTAAGATATACGAATACAGTGAGGCAACATCCAACTTCAAAAGCATTTTCAGGAGTCTAAGCACTAGACTATTTGTTTGCTCGCAAGACCGGACTGACTTGGAATATTAACCCAAGACCAGCCCTCAGACTGTAGTTGCGAAGAGAAGTGTCGGTCACGAACCTGATTTAATTCGATAGCCGTCTTCGGTTTCTTCACGAAAGTCCTGATGACAAGCACCGCATGTTTTTCGAATCTCTGCAAGAGCATTTCGTGATTCGTTGTAGTCGTTGGCTCTGGCTACAGTAGTGAGGTTATTAGAGGCAGTGACGGCATCCGCGGCGATCCTGGCTGCTGCGTCGGTGCCACGATTCAACCAGAATTCTTCTACTAGTTGAAACATTGCCGCAAGCCTCTGGCCGTCCTCTTCAGTTTCTGGCCAGTATCGGGCATCGATATGGCCTTCTGTATCTCCAACGGTTAAACCGATTTCCTTCATAGTTGAAGAAAACTCAGCCTCGTTAAGCGCTGTTTGACGAGCGCCAGTCGGGTCAGAGAATAAAAGGTAGAACACAGCGATCACTGTGATCATCTTATGAGTATTTATGAACGACATCCCTTATTCCTCGTTCTTCAGAACAGAATGGTGCCGCAATCGGGCGATTAATTGATAGCGAAACAATAAAAGAGACCGTCACCTCCTGTGCCAATCAGGTCTTCTTGACTGCAGCCGCGGCTACCGTGTGCGGAATTCCACGATGTGGGATTGTCGCCACCGCCTTGTCGGTCGTGATGTCCGACTAGAGCGCTACCTGCGCCGTTACTGGTCCAATTTGCACAGCTTGTGTCATCACTTCCAGAAGCTGCAGTGCCATCCAATTGTGAACCAGTCAGAATGTCGTGCCGGTTTACGTCATCACCGCGACCACTAATGACTTCACCAGTCGCGCTAATACTGTTTTCTTTGCCCAATTTATTGTTGTCACTATGAAGGTCGGCGACGCCAGAGGCAACCTGCACACCGTTAGCATTGTGCCATGGACCGCTACCGATACGGTCACGTGCATTCACGCCGTCTTGGCCGGTTGTACTCAGATAGGCATGCCAAGTGCGATTTGTCGAGCCGGCGGCTTCCGCGACCATTTGACAGTACTGATCAGCGCCTGCAAGACCACCAAGGTTGGCGCCATTGCCTGGTCCCTTACCTGTGAGGAAGAAGGTCATTTCGCTCTGTGTGGATGTTTGATGTGCAGTTGCAAGTAGTAAGGCGAACGCAACCATCAGCCATCGTTTTGAACTCGCATTGGTGTTCATATTATCCTCCTAGTAAACCCGAGTTACCGCAATTGTCATGAGTCCGAGCGCAAGTGGCTCAGACGGGCACGAACTATGGATTCTACCGTACTCAAGTGTGTATGAAAATGATTCGTACCTGGCTTTCTTTAGAAGAGAATTTACTTGAATGACACGCTAATCGTATATCGCCGTGAATGTTTTGTCATAATATGAATGAATGAATAAGGCGTGGATCATTTTTGTCGTTGTCCTGAGTTGTAGTCTCGCGATCATTTCGTGCGGGGACTCCGAGAATGTGATTCATGAGGCCGATACTGCCGAAGATGCTACTCAGCGGAGTAGTTTTGGTCCAGCCTCACACACTTATCAACTTGCAGGTCCGTTGGTGCCGAAACATACGACAATGGTCACTGCTTGGGATATTCCAAGAAACCCATTAACTGATGCGGCCATGGATGATTTTGAAAACGCGGAACAGATTAGGCGAGGTTTCAGACTGTTTACTGCCACGCCTACTGAAACGCCGAGATTGACGCCGAGCGGTATGACTTGTGGTAATTGTCACTTGAATGCCGGTCAACGCGAGTTGGCATTACCGTTAGTTGGAGCGGCTGGCATGTTTCCAGAATACAACAGACGTGCTGGCAGAATGTTTACACTGGAGGATCGGATTGTGGGATGTTTTATGCGAAGTGAGAATTCAGTGGGTGCGACTGACGTTAATGGAGAGGTCGTCGCACCGGAACCAGACTTTGAAGAGGTCGAGGCCTTGGCAGCCTATATTACATGGCTATCCAGCGATTACGCTGCGGGCCAAGATCCACCGTGGCGAAAGATGAACCGAATTGTAACTGATGCTCTAGTCTCAATTGACCAACTTGATCCGGAGCAGGGCGAGTCGTTGTTCGCCGAGCATTGCATCAACTGTCACGGCGCCGATGGTCAAGGTGTACAGGTTGGCGACAAGCGGGCTGGACCACTCTGGGGATCTTCCTCGTGGAACGATGGAGCAGGCGCTTCCCGCTACTATACGCTGGCAGGGTTCATTCGTTATGCAATGCCGTATCTCAATCCCGGAACTCTTTCTGATGAGGAGGCCCAGCACCTCGCTGCATACATAATCGCCCAACCTCGTCCGGAGTATCCGTTCAAGGCGGACGATTATCAGAAAGAGGAACTGCCCATCGACGCCGTATTCTATAAAGAGTGATTGCTTAGCTGCTATGAAACACTCTTGAGTACCCGGATGTCTATCGTCCAGGCAGCATTATGTGAGCACGGTTTGTGCCGGCCTGCATCAACCAGATGTTATCCGAACTTCTCTCTGTTGGTAATCCGCTTGACTCAGATGTTGCATAGGGAAGTCTGACGCCCTTAAAGGAGCTCGCTTTTGCAATGTTCTCACCCCCGAGAAAGTACTGCATCTGCCCAGCGACAGGCAGCGGTATCCGGCCACCTTCCACCGCCTTTACTCGTGCCGCAAAAACTTCTCCACCTTCGAGTCCTGTTGCGGCCAGTTCTTTCTCAAAATTCAACCGTGGGACATGACCTTCGTGATAACAACTAACTCGAAATCCTTCAACGGCTGGATCATCGGGTTCGCACAGAATTGAGTTAGTGCCTTGCCGAAGGATATGTCGCTTGCCCTCATCGTCATATCGAACAACGGTTGCTTCGGCTCGGAGTGCTGGTGCGAGGGGACTGACAGCCTCTGCTAAGGCGTCGCCATTCGTTTCTTCAGCCTGACTCGTCTCGCCACCGTTACCAACAATCATGATGTGGGCACGGTTTGTGCCAGCTTGCATTAGCCAGACACCGTCTTGCCCACGTTCAGCCGGCAGACCAGTGGATTCTGATGTTGCGTAGGGGAGTCGGACTGACCGCGTCGGTGTTGCCGATGCTTCGTCAGCGCCTCCAAGAAAGTACGCCATTTGACCCGCGACTGGCAACGGAAGTAAACCAGAATCTACTTTGGCACTGCGAGCCTGAAAGACCTCTGCGGCCGACTTTCCAGCGGCGGCAAGCTGACGCTCAAAATTTAGTCGTGCGATTCTATTTTGATGATAGCAACCGACACGAAAACCTTCCACATTAGGGTCGTCTGGCTCACAAACCAAGGAGTTGGTGCCTTCCCGGAGAATAGTGCGATAACCGTCTGCGTCATATTCGACGACTGCGGCACCCTCTCTCATTGATTCCGGGAGAGCCTTGATGGCGTCGGAAATTTTCTGTTCATTCGTTTGCGTGCTAGCTGCTATTGTGGTTCCCAGTGCGAAAATGCATGCGATAACGGCGCTTCTCATGAATCGTCTCCCGTGTCTGAGTAGGTCAAAAATAATATTCGTCTTCTTAATTACGAAGGGCGTCATACCCGTGTTTCAGTAGGTCAGGAAATGATACCCATCTTCTTGAAGATTCACGACGGCTGTCATAGCCGAAAGCGCACTTTTCACCGGTGCTGCGATTTCGTCCGCACCAGTGCCGCTTAGGACTCGACTTTGTTCACAAAGATAGATATTTACTCCTGCGTCACTTAATGCGTTCAGTAGCGGCAAACTCGGGTTATCGACGTCATACCGCTTACGGTAGGCTTCATTCGTCAATGCTGCTCGTGTGCCGCCACCATGCAACACGATGGATAACTGTAGGTTCTCTGATGGGACACCGGCATGCGCATGCATATTCATGAATCGAGCAGCCGCTTCAAGTCTCATATGAGGACGGGTAGGTTCGCCAAGGGCTTGGAATATTTCAAAGGCAACCTTATAGACCATGTCAGTGTTCGTCTTGAATGCTGCATTTGGTAGATCAACATGTCTTCCAAAATTGTGTATAAGAGGGCCATCGTGCAGGTCGTCGCGAGAGTTTTGCGCGGTCGATGACTTCACTGTCAAGAGTAGTAATGCGAATATGACGAAACCGAATATAAAAATCTGATTCAGTCGTAGTGAATTAAGGGTCAGCATTTAGTTCTCGGCTCCTGTTATTGACATAGATAAGTGCGATCTTCGTTGTGAATATCTTACCAAAACATTATGTGATCGCATCGCTAAAGAGGTTTAAATTATTAGTACAGCGGTTCGTGAACTCAGGCAGTAATTAATGACCAATTTTCAATCAGGTGTTCTGCAGTTCGCCAGGCTAATGTTCGTGCCGTTTGTGTTGAGTTTCTCGCTCTTGCACACGCTTGAACTAACCTAAAAATAGGGAGTCAGTCAGACCGGTCAATCCGTGTCATCATCTGCGGTCGACGACCCGGAGAGCGAGGGGTGTTCCTCAGAAGGTTTCCTCCTTAATTCTGAACGTGGTATCAAGCTCGGCGTCAGTACTGAGCCCAACGACCCGCCGTGCGACGTACTCACCAAGCATAATTCCGTGTTTAAAGCCGTGACCTGATCCTGCACCGAGCAGCCACACATTGCTCAACTCTGGATGTCGATCGACCATAAAGTTAGCATCGACGCTGTTAGTTCTGGGGCTGATACGAGTTTCCAGGAGGGGTTGATTCGCTAAGGTTGGGAATGCGTCACTGGTAAATGTTTGTATGCGGCGGACTTCGTCAGCCGTGACGGCTCGGTTGTCCGTGTCCGGGTCGAGGCTTCCAGAATCCCAGTAGGGGCCAAGCTTTAAACCTTTACCTTCAATATTTGGAAAACCATAAACACCTTTCGTGACGAACGTGGGACAGTTGGGAAAGACAAACTCACTATCATCCATTGGTGTGCCCATAAAAAAGATCACTCGTCGGGTTAGTTTGAGTTTGTTTCCAAGGATTTCAGGGAACATCTTGACGTGCCAAGGGCCACAGGCAAAAACGAAACTTTGGGCAGAAACTGTTTCTCCAGTTGAGAGCAAAATGGATTGCAGTTGGCCACCGGCGCGTTGACTTGGGGTTCCTCGGGCAATTGTCAGTTGGCCTCCAGTCGCTTTGAAGGCTTCTGCGACCGCGAGACATCCTTCACGACATTTCAAGACACCGGTGCTCGGCACCCAATGACCAACAGTTGCTTCGTCAAGGTTGAACTGGGGATACCGATATGCCAATTCGTCGGACTCAACGCGCTCGTTCTCCACACCGAGCCGATCGAGGACGCTTTTGGTAGCCCTTAGCGTGTTTGTCCACTCCCGACTCAAGGTGATCTGTCCTGTTGGATAGAGTAGGCGCCGCCCCCATTCTTGCTCACGGGTTTTCCATCGTTTGAGGGCTTCGACTGCCCATCGTGAGTAGAGTTCGCGTTCCCCGTAGCTGGCCCGGATTTGACGTGTCTCTCCTCCTGAACTTGATCGAGCATTGCCTGGACCGTAGGCGTCAACGAGCCTAACGGAGTGTCCCATTTCCTGTAGGTAGAGGGCCGTCCAGCCACCAAATGCTCCGGCGCCGATAACCACGACTTCTGGATTCTTGGATTGGAGAGCCGGAACGCGTCGGTTAAAGTAGGTATTATTAGGAAGCGCTATAGAGCAGGCGCTTCCACCGGTCACCTTCAGAAACGTGCGCCGCGTGAGGATGTTTTTCTTCATGGTATAACAAGGATGCTTTGAGAGAGTTTCAGTATACAACTGAATATGTTCAGAGGTTCTTGAGAATAGACATCGTGGTGCTTTCAGTATGGAAATAAACTATAACCGGAGACTTGCCCACACTTTTTATACATGCTAATTTCTGGGTTCGTCCGTTCTTGGAGAAGGTATGACTAATACGACAGAAAATAGAGTTGCGATTATCACAGCATCAGGGAAAGGGATGGGGGCAGCGATAGCTGGCGAATTAGCAGCTAGTTCCTACCAACTAGCGCTCATGTCGGTTTCTGGTGGAGCCGAGAAACTCGCAAGTGAGTTGAGCGTGGTTGGTTTGACTGGCTCGGTGACCAATCCTGACGATCTTAAGCGACTTGTGGACACAACGATGGAGCGTTATGGGCGAATTGATGCGGTTGTGAACAACACAGGGCACCCGCCCGCAGGGCCGTTGCTTGAGCTGACGGATGATGAGTGGCGCATGGGACTGGACCTTGTTCTGCTTAACGTAATACGGATGGCGCGGTTAGTTACGCCAATAATGAAGGTCCAGGGTGGTGGTGCCATTGTGAACATCTCGACGTTCGCAGCATTTGAGCCGTCTGCAACCTTTCCAATTTCCGCGAGCCTTCGTGCTGCGCTTGGGAGCTTCACGAAACTGTATGCTGATACTTACGCTCAGGATGGAATTCGAATGAACAATGTTTTGCCGGGTTTTATAGACTCATATCCCGCGTCTGAGGATGTCGTTAAACAGATTCCAATGGGTCGGTATGGATCGGTGCAGGAAATCGCGAAGACCGTACGGTTTTTACTGTCTGATGAAGCCGGTTATATGACCGGTCAGAATATTCGAGTAGATGGTGGAATTACTCGTGGAGTCTAAAAGTCAATCATGAAGAAACAGCAACCAGTTGAGGGAATCTCGAGATCTCAAAATTCCAGTTCTGTGACGAGGCGGTCGGTGTTAAAAGCGACAGTAGCTTCGTTCGTTGGCTATCGGTTCGCCGGCAATGCGGCAACATTGGATGCTTCACCATCGGAGAGAAAGATTCGAACTCGTTTTCAGCAGCCGCACATTGCCGTGATTGGAGCTGGTGGCTTTGGTGGTTGGACGGCATTGAACTTGCTCCGGAAAGGTGCGAAGGTCACTTTACTCGATACTTGGGGGCCTGGAAACGCTCGTGCTAGTTCTGGCTGTGAACGGCGAATGATTCACAGCCAACTGTATGCTGTGGGCAGCACGGGTTCAAATAAGGAGGTCTACCGACCACTTTATATGGATATGATTACACGCGCTCTTCAGTTGTGGCGTGAAAATCAAGAACGCTGGAACCGGCAATTGTATTATCCCTGTGGGTCATTAAGCCTTCAACCTGAGGACGCCCAAAATGGCAGGGAAGCCCTTGCTTATATGCGTGAGCGGGGAGCTGCCGTAGAGGAGCTCTCTTTGCAGGATCTGGAGAGTCGTTACCCTCAAATTAATCTAGAAGGAGTGTCGTGGGGATTACTCGATGTTGATAGTGGATATTTGCGGTCACGGGTGGCCTGTCAAGAAGTCTTTCGAGGATTTCTTGAAGAGGGAGGGGAGTACCGGCAGGTATCTGTCAAAGCCCCTCAGATAGAAGGTAGTGGACTTGATGGACTCAGCTTATCCGATGGCTCGCACCTGTCCGCTGACCAATATATCTTTGCGTGTGGGCCATGGCTTGGTCAGTTGTTTCCAGGAACGATCCGTATCCGCGCGTCTCGCCAAGAGGCGTTCTTCTTTGGAACGCCAGTTAACGATCATCGGTATGATGACAAACACCTGCCGATTTGCATAGACGGCATTCGAAGTCCAAGTGCTGCCGTCATTCCGGATGGTGACTTTCGCGGACTGTTACTTGAAGGTGGGCCTCCACGAGTAAGGATTATTAATCCGACTACTGAGGAACGCATTCCAACAGCAGAGCTGCTGGCTTTTCATCGGAAGTATCTGGCTCTTCGGTTTCCAGGCATGAAAGACGCGCCACTACTTTCGATGAGAGTGTGTCAATACGAAAATAGCGATGATCAAAATTTTGTAATTGATCGACACCCTGCGGCGGAGAATGTGTGGCTCGTGGGCGGCGGTTCAGGCCACGGATTTAAACACGCCCCAGTAATTGGGGAATGGACGGCTGAGATGGTCTTTGGGGATAGAGCCGTTGAACCTTTGTTCGGGCTGCAACGTTTCAGAAGGCGGCAAGCAGAATAAGTCACCTAGAGCCTAATGGTTGCAACCACGGTTGCTGCCGAGAACAGGTTATAAATAATTATTGGTGAGTGGGATTGTCTGGCTTTACCAATGGGTGTAGTATCAAACGATCTTGCGCTTTTTAAACAGTGAGTGAAACCTTGAGATGTAGTGTCGTGAGAATCGGAAATCGTTAATTTATGTAGAGGTAATGCATGTCACAAAATCTTTGGCTAAATCGAAGAACGTTCATTAAGAATGCTGGAATGACGGCATTGGTCGGCGCCGCAAGCTCGGGGAGTTCTCTGGCATCTCCAATGACGAATGTTCCCTCGGGACAGATGGGTAGCACCACGTACGATTTTGATACCGTCTATGATCGAGTCGGTAGCGATAGCGTCAAATGGGATTCTGCGATTGCTCGATATGGTCGCGAGAATATTGATGTTGGCATGGGCATCGCCGACATGGATTTTCAGGCGCCACCATGCGTCACTCAAGCTCTTGCAGAACGCTGCAAGCATGAAAACTGGGGCTATATGAGTACGCCTCGGAGTTTTTATCAGCAGATTGCTGACTGGAGCAAGAATCGCTATGGTCATGAAATAGACCCTGAGTCAATTACGCTCTCCGACGGCGTTCACCCGGGGCTAATTGCAGCCTTGAATGCTTTTTCACCACCTGGAAGCAAGGTGCTTTTGGGAACGGCCGTCTACAGTGGTTTTTATGGTGATCTCCGGGCAAGTCGGACTCTAGCGGAAAATAGTCCAATGATTGTGGAGAACGGCGTCTATCGGATTGATTTTGACGACTTGGAATCTCGAATGAGTCATGAGACTGACGCGATGATCCTTTGCAATCCACAGAACCCGACAGGTAACTGCTGGTCGGAAGAGGATCTGTTGCGGTTGGGGCGGATGTGTCTTGAGCATCGTGTGGTGGTCCTGTCTGATGAAATTCACTGTGATTTTGTGATGAAGGGGCAGACGTACACACCATTTGCCAGTTTACCCGATAAGGAAGTCGTGGATAACAGCGTGACTTTCAGGGCCGCGAGCAAGACCTTTAGCCTTGCAGCCATGAAGATTGCCTGGTTCTTTTCCACAAACCCTGAATATGTTCAGATGGTTCGTGCGCAACATCGGGCGAATACGAATACGCTGGGTGTGGTGGCGAACCAGGGAGCTCTTACCGACGAAGGGGCTGACTGGTTAGACCAAGTGAATGCCTACATTGACGCGAATCAGGATTTCGCTGAGCAATACATTCGAGAGAACCTGCCAGGAGTGGAATATACAAAAGCGCAGGGCACGTACTTAGCGTGGATTGATATCGGCGGGGTTGCTGAGCGGCTCGGTGCAAAGCGTTTAGCCGAGGAGGCTACGGCGAATAGTGACACGGGTAGAGCGGTGACTGCAGAGAACATCGTTGGTAACTGGTTCATCGAAAATGCGAAGGTTCAGTTGAATGCTGGGTCGTCGTATGGACCCGGTGGCGAGAATCATATGCGGATGAATGTAGCCACGTCTCGTCAAACGCTCAAGCTAGCGCTTGATAATATGGCGGCTGCTTTAAACGATCTGTAGTCCTGTCAGAATACTGCGGTTAATGGGGTCCAACTCTCAAAGAGGGTTGGACCTTTTTCACGTCTTGTGGAACTACACCAGCGAGTAGTCAAGTTACCGTCCCAACACCTTCAAAGCTATAGAACGGTACCGCTCCGTCTGTGTGCGGAGTCAGTGTCAGCCTTCCAGCAATTAGCTTTTTAAGAATCTGACTTGTTTGCGGCGCATGACGTTTTAAGAGACCTTTCCAACATTAGGACAGACGTTGTAAAACGTCCGCAGTCCAAGAGGGGAACAGCCTGAGGAGCAGGGCGGCCACAACGATCGCAGAAGCAAAGCTCAACACATAGGTGGTTGTTCGTTGACCCATCAGGCGGCATCCTGTCCGGTCGCAACGGCGCCGTTGGCGAAAGTGCAGGATGTGTGCTCCACCTAGTCCACCGACTCCAAGCGGGAGGGTAAGCCAGTCGTACTGCATCATGGTCATCATGAGCCCTGGACCCGCCACTCCGATGGCTATTAGCGAGAGCGGCAGTAAGCAGCAACTAGCAGCGAGTAAACCTGCCACGACACCAGTGGTCGCCGGCAAGCGATCGCTCAACTGATTAGCAATCTGTGTCACAGTTTTCCATAAGGGACGCAGCAAATCCAACGCTGTCGATCGCCGCGATGAGTCTTTCGGGCTTCACGACTCCTGGCTCATACTGGATGTTGGCACGTTTGCCACTGTAGGACACGTCAGCGTTGACCACCCCGGTCACTCCTAACAAGGCCTGGCGCACGACCAGGGGGCATCCACCTCAGGTCATTCCCTCAACTGTGAGTGCCACGGTCTCTGTGCTGCCAATTTGGGCCAACTCCGCGGAATCGGTCCGCTTGAGCGACAGACCCTCGCCCGTACATCCGCCTAATAATAGGCTGAGGGAAAATGCGATGAGACCAAACAGTGACCAGTGGACCTGTGTCATTGACGTTCTCCTATCATGCGGCGATTGTTCCGTCGAGTGCCTCAGTCCCGGTGTTCCCGTTGCAACACTCGGCGAACCTGTGTTACCGACGGCCAACCCGCTGTACGGCCGCCATCGGTGTAGAGACGACACCCGTAGGCGTATCCTTGCAGCTCGGCAGCCGGTCCCTCAATATCAATTCCGTCAATCCGAATCGTTGGCGAGCCGATGAACCGCTTCAATTGAACATCGTCGGCATCGGCGACCCGTATGGTCTCAATTTCTGCGGATATCTTCTCAAGCTGTAGGGCTTTCTGGAGGCTCTCGCGCGCCTGTTGCCAGGATGGACATTCATCGAAATAGTACAATTCCACTTTCATACAGTCCGTATATTAGCGCTCAGTTCAGGTATGAGCAATCACACTGGGGGGATTATCTCTAACCGTCTACGAGAGAGTGCTTTCTTGGACTAACCAGCCAGTCTTGCTTCGCGCTGTATTCTGGGCTTCCACGAAAGAGAATGTCCGTAATAGGGTTGGGCGATTTTTACTTTGGCGTAATTGGGTTAGATGGCTCGAACACTACGTTGACTTGGCCCGTCCCAGAACTGCCAAAGTAATCCCCAATGATCTCTCCAGAACCTTCGTAGGTATCCCAGCCCAGCACCCCAAACAGGTGGGCCGTGTCGATCATGCCCCCTTCACCGAAACAGCGGTCACGGTAGTCCGGTAGCATGGCAAGAAACTCTTTTATGCGTCCGGTTTGCCAGAGTTCCAGCACGCGCAGGTCAACCTGGCGGTTGAACTCCGTGTTGACTTCATTGATGCCTGCAGCCGACAGATGGTTCGGCCAGAACTGATGTGACAGCGAACCGCTTGCGAGTACTGCTACTCGACGATCGGACTCTCGAATTGCATCGGCCACCGTTTCGCCAAACTGGCGACCCTCCTCAATACTCGCAAATTGATTGCCTGCGATACTCAGGACACGGGCGGTGCCAGCTGCATTCATATGGTGCATCGGTATTAGTGTGCCGTACTCAAAACCCAGACCAGGCACCCGGTGCGCCATAACCCGAAGGTTCCGTGCATTACCGAGTTCGGCAATTTTTTCTGCCAGTTCTGGATCACCTCTGAAGTGATAGTCCATGCCGTTTAGGAAGTGTGGCAATTCGTGGCTGGTGAAGGTGCCGTCGTGCTCCGCGTTAGCGTTGAGGTGGAATCCTTGGTTAACGACCCAATGGATGTCAAAAATAACATAAGTATCGACCTTGCGATCATGTGCACGCCGCCCGATCTCGACGAGGCCATCGATCGCATTTTGGCGAATTCCTTTAAATTTCTTTGAGTGTTCAGAAAGCCAAATCGACGGGACGTGCGTGATCTTTGCGGCTAACACGATTTCGCCCATGAGTTCTCCTATTCGTTTCGGGTTCTACGATCCTAACTTCGGAATGGCATGATTGCCGAGGGCCACACACACATTCTTTGTTTCCATGTAGAAGTCAAAGCTATAGTCGCCGCCGTCTCGTCCGATGCCGCTCGCCTTGAATCCACCGAATGGGGCCGGTAGATGACGTACGTTTTCAGAATTTACCCAGATCATACCGGCATCCAGACCTTGTGCAAGACGATGTCCACGCGTTACATTCGAAGTCCAGACGTAACCTGCCAAGCCGTAGGGTGTGTCATTAGCGATTTGGAGCGCCTGGTCTTCATCATCGAAACTGACGACTGTCAACACGGGGCCGAAAATTTCTTCACGGGCGATCCGCATATGGTTTCGAGCTTCAGTAAACAAAGTGGGGGCTATAAAATTTCCCTCGTTTGGTAGCTTTGTACCGCCTTGCTGAACCTTGGCGCCTTCTTTTTTGGCGAGGGTCACATAACTTTGTACCTTCTCCCAATGCGTCCGATGTATGAGTGGTCCCAGTTCAGTCGCTGGATCTAGTGGATCTCCGATCTTGATCCGCTTGATGCGTTCACGGAGCCGAGTAACAAACGCATCGTGGATAGAACGTTGCACTAGGAGACGACTACTTGAGGTGCATCGCTCGCCATTTAGGCTGTAAATCATAAACATTACTGCGTCAGCAGCGCGATCAAGATCAGCATCTTCAAAAACCATAACTGGGTTCTTGCCGCCAAGTTCAAAATGGACACGCTTGAGGGTTTCAGCGCCTTGGCGCATTATTTGGCTACCTGTTGAAGATTCTCCGACAAATGCAATCGCCTTGATGGCTGAATGTTCAGTAAGACTTCTGCCCGCTTCTTCGCCGGTCCCGTTTACTAAGTTGGCCACACCAGGCGGCACCCCTGCTTCAAGAAGGATCTCAGCCAAAAGAGTTGCGGTCAGAGGGCTCCATTCAGCCGGTTTATGGACGACCGTGCAACCCGCGGCAAGAGCCGGGGCGATCTTCCATGTGGACAGCATGAATGGTGTATTCCAAGGTGTAATAATTGCTACTGGTCCAATGGGTTGCCGTAGGGTGTAGTTGAAGTGATGTGCGCTTGGCAGTGAGACCCCATCCCGTGCATTAGGTGCCCGGTCTGCGAAGAATCGAAAATTTTCAGCTGCTCGAAGGGCGGCCTTCTTCATGAATCGGATCGGCTGGCCTGTGTCGGCACTCTCGATAAGTGCGATTTCCTCACCTCTGGATTCGATTAAGTCTGCCGCTCGGTGGAGTATTTGTTTTCGCTCAGTTCCCGGCATAGCCTGCCACTTTGGAAACGCCTCATGGGCGGCTGCAACTGCGCGGTCCACGATGGCGGTATCGCCCAATAACATCAGATTGAGTTGGGAATTGTCTGCCGGGTTAATGTTCTCGATCGTATCGTCCCCGGAATAGTCAGACTTCCCATTGATAAAATGGGGAAGTGGAGTGTTTTGGAAACGTTCCAAAAACCTGGACACTTTCTGCCGGTTACTCTTAAGTTCCTCAGACCGTTCGGTCACGACGACTCCTTAGTTTGTTCGGTGCGCCGCCGCACAATTTCGTGTAGGTTGTTTTTCTTAAAACTCAGTGTTTGCTCTATTTCCTGAATTTCAAATGAAATTCCCAAGGGTGTCGTTTCAAACAAGGGCTGCAGTTCATCGCAGATGGCATCAAAGATCGCTTCACCTGCCCGTCGTTTAGCTTGGCTTTCACGGCCTTGAGCGATTCGAAGGACCAGATGAACGAATCCGTTGTCAGGATGTCCATCGGCAATTCGGTAGATGTCTCGAGCGGTGGCACGGGTTCTCACGGCGCCAAGCTTGAACATGCCAGTTTCGAGCGCTGCGGCATGGACACGGTCAACTAGCGTCTGGACTTCAAGTTTTGTTGATAAATTCGATGAGTACTCGATAATTAGATGAGGCATTTTTTAGAAAATACTTGCAGTCATGATTGTTAACATGTTAACTATGTTGTCGTCAAGTCGATTTGATTTTCATGAGAACTAATGGCGTGTCTGTTTAAGGGGGGTTCGTTGTATGGTCATGTCGATTGATCGTCTAAAAGGTTCGATACCGCCGATTATCACACCATTCCGCCCAGATACGCTTGAGATCGATGAAGAAACCTTTGCAGGGTTGATTGAGTATCAGATTGAGAATGGTTCCCACGGTGTCTTGATTAATGGCACTTCTGCTGAACCGTCTACACTCACGATCGATGAACGAAACCGACTTGTGACTCGGGCCGTTCAAGTCGCTAGCGGCCGCGTACCAGTGGTGGCAGCTACAGGTTCGCAATCCCTCGCCGAGACACAAGCGTTGACTGATCATGCCGTCCGGGTAGGGGCGGACGCACTCTTGATCGTCACACCGTACTACATCAAGCCTCCGCAACGAGGCCTCATTCAGTATTACCTTGAACTGACCTCTTCTCATAACGTGCCTTGGATGATTTATCACATTCCTGGACGTGCTTCGGTAAGTGTGACGCAAGAAACGCTTGGGGCGATAGCTGAGGCTTCACCAAACTTCGTGGGAATGAAGCAAGCAGTCAACAATCTCGGATTTATCTCAGAATGCCTTGCAGCTCGGGGACCACAATTTCGGATTTTTGTTGGTTTGGAAGAGTTGAGTTTCCCGGGTATGGCAATAGGAGCTTGTGGCTTGATGAACGCCGTGGGAAACCTTCGGCCAAGGGTTTTGGTTGAATTATGTGAGGCCATCTGGAATAACGATCTAAAGGTGGCGCGGTCGCTTCACGAGCGTTTGCTCGAAGTTAATCAGGCCGTCTTTTTTGAAACTAATCCGATTCCAATTAAGTACATGATGAAACGATTGGGCCTGATTCAATCGAATGACCATCGCCTTCCTATGTCCCCGGCTCCACCAGAGCTAGAGCGACGCCTTGACCAAGTATTGGACCGAGCTGGCTTGCTCTAATGGGAGCTATTGGTGAAACTTCTAAGCTTTGAAATTGCATCCAAAGCATCATTTGGCGTTATCGTCCAAGATGGGGTTGTGGAACTCGCCGGTCGATTGGGGAGTGAAATGCACTCAGTTCAGTCTCTCTTCGAGTCGCAGGGGCTTGGGATGGTTCAGGAGTTGATTGAGCATGCAGAACCAGACTACTCGCTGGACGCCATCGAGTTTCTGCCGCCAGTACCCACCCCGCAGAAGATCTTCTGTGTTGGAGTTAACTACACAAATCGCAATGAAGAGTACAAGGATGAATCAACGCTTCCAAAGCACCCAAGCATTTTTATGCGGACGCCTGGTTCATTCGTTGGGCACCGCGGTTCCATCGCTCGTCCGCCGGAATCCAACCAGCTAGACTACGAAGGTGAGATTGCGATTGTAATTGGAATCGGGGGACGTCGAATCTCTGAACGGGATGCTGCACGGCATATAGGGGGCTTGACCTGCATCAATGAGGGCACCATTCGGGACTGGACACGGCACGGTAAATTCAACGTCACTCAAGGGAAAAACTTTGACAGAACAGGGTCGATTGGGCCTTGGATTGTGACAGGCGATGAATTTAGCAGTTTTGAAAACCTTAGTGTGACCACTCGGGTCAACGGAGAAATACGACAGAACGATACTACGGCCAACCTACTATTTCCATTCAGCTATCTAATTTCGTATATTTCGACATTTTCGGAACTGGTTCCGGGAGATGTCATTGCGACAGGAACTCCAACAGGTGCCGGTGTTCGCTTTGATCCGCCACGGTATCTTGAGCCGGACGATCTACTTGAAGTTGAAGTGTCTGGAGTCGGAACACTTGTAAACCGTGTTGTTGACGAAGCTGTCCGTAATCCGCTCACTGGAGTTAAAGGATGAGCCGTAAGCGAGGCACGGTCGATGCGTCGTTGCGGGATTTCTCTCGTTCGTTGCCAATGGCCTTGATGCGTACTCGCGAGGCTGTAATGGAGCAGTTTCGGCCGCTTCTCCGCGACCATGGTCTTACGGAGCAGCAGTGGCGTGTGCTAAGGGCGCTATCCGGGGTCAAGAAAGTAAGCGCTAGTGAATTGGCCGAGATCACTTGTATTAGCATGCCCAGTCTTTCGCGCATTCTCGGTCACCTTGAGGAAACCGGTCTGATTGTCCGTCGGGCCCGCCCCAAGGATCGACGGAGCATGTTTGTCTCGCTCGGGGCAAAAGGGCGAACGTTGATTAAGAAGGTCGGTGTTCAGTCTGAGTGGCGCTATGTCGAGATCAGCAAGTGTTTCGGGAGTGATCGTTTGGCAATTCTCTACGAATTACTTGAAGAGTTGGAGACGAGTCTGAAACCTGGCAGCCCTGTGGGCGAACCTTCAGGCGCACAACGCCCTGACAATATAGCCCTACCTCCTAAGAAGATGAGGGAACTTGGTTATGCTGCGGTCGACATGCTGGTCGATCATTTCCAAACTGTGTCTGAGAAACGGGTCATCGACGACTATGAGTGGAAACCTGCGAACAGCATCCTTACCAGGCCGTTCAGTGAGTCGGGGAAGGACCCACACGAAGTCATGAAACTGGCGATGGATGAAATCTTTAATCACTCGATGCAGATGAACCATCCTAGATATTTTGCCTATGTGCCGGGTTCGGGAAACTTTATTGGAGCATTGGCTGAGCAACTCATTTCTGGTTTCAATCCAAATTGTGTGACCAACCAGGGAAATTTGGGACCGATTACGGTCGAGCGTAATACCGTAAGCTGGTTGTGCCAACAATTCGGCTTGCCGGATGGAGCGAGTGGTCTGTTTACTAGTGGTGGATCATCGGCGAATCTGATCGCTCTGACAGCTGCACGTCATATGAAATTGAATGATGAAATTGAAAATGCCGTGGCGTACTGCACTACGGAAACTCACCGTTGCATAGGTCGAGCCTTGCGTATCTTGGGTTTTAAGGATGAACAACTTCGGATGCTGGAACCTGATGAAGATCTGCGCATGGTTCCGGACCGTCTAATTGCAGCGATTCAGCAGGATCGTGCTGCTGGAAAGACTCCCTTCTGCGTAGCAGTCAGTGCAGGCACTACCAGCAGTGGAGCAGTAGATCCCCTTGACGACATGTCTTCTATTTGTCGGACCGAATCCTTATGGCTGCATGTAGATGCAGCTTTTGGTGGAGGAACTATCCTCACCAAGCGAGGCCAAAATCGTATGAAGGGGATTGACAAGGCAGACACTATTGCTGTCGACCCCCATAAATGGTTTTTTCAGCCATATGAGTGTGGCTGTGTGCTGTCTAGAGATCCAGCTTGGTTATACGAAACCTTTCGGGACGTGGCTGTGTATGAACGGGACACCGATGCTGGTGGAGCGAACATGAACTATCGGGATATGGGAGTGCAGCGGTCACGGAACTTTAAGGCGTTTAAGCTCTGGATGTCCCTACAAGTGTTTGGTGTTGAGGCATTTCGTCGTGCCGTAGACCACGGACTGGACTTGGCAGAAAAGGCTGAGCAAATTCTTCGTAGTAGACCACATTGGGAGATTGTGACACCCGCAACACTCGGCATTGTGACTTTTCAATACCGGTTACCCGATCTCGCTGAGGATGAAATTGAGAATATGAATGAAGCTATGACCACCGAGTTGTGCCGGACAGGCTACGCGTATATGAGTACGACCCTTCTCTATGGGCGCAGGGTTCAGCGGTTGTGTCTCAACCGTCACGATGCGATTGAAGAGGATTTACTGGAGACGATTAGCCGGCTGGAGTCGATCGCGAAGAACCTAAGACTCGCTCGCTGACTTGTTGCGCGATTTGTTGATGATTTTTGTTAGAGAAATATTATGAGTAATATCAGGATAGGAATTGATATCGGAGGTACGTTCACTGACATAATTCTGTTTGATGAGACCGAAGGTGTCTATCATTCAGCAAAAACACATTCCACTCCACCTGACCAGTCACGTGGTGCTGTGATCGGCATTGACAAGATACTGAAGCAAACGGGGCGTCAGGGTTCACAGGTTGGGTACCTCAGCCATGGCACGACAGTGGGTGCCAACGCGGTCCTTGAAGGTAAACTTGCGAGAACCGCCCTGATTACGACAAAAGGATTCAGGGACGTACTCGAAATCGGTCGCCAGCGCCGGCCACGTCAATATGACTTTCAGGCTGTCAAGGACCGCATATTGGTGCCAAGAGAGTTACGCTTCGAGGTGACCGAACGTGTCGATTACGCAGGTAATGTGATTGTTCCTCTCGAAGACAGCGAGCTCGCGACGATTATTGAAACGCTGAAAGAAAAGAAAGTTGAGGCAGTTGCGGTCTCCTTCCTATTTTCCTTCCTGAATGGTCAACACGAACAGACAGTTAAAGAAATACTTCAGGAATCGTGCCCTGAGATGAGTGTGTTTATCTCATCAGAAGTGTTGCCGGAATATCGGGAATATGAACGCACATCCACCGTTGCGCTTAATGCGGCTGTGTCTCCCGTAGTTTCACGATATGTGGAAAATCTCCAATCTCGAATTTCCGCAGAAGCCGGAATCAACGTGGGTCTGAACCTAATGAAATCCTCTGGTGGTCTGATGCCGTCAACTCAGGTCAGCAGTCGAGCGGTGGAAACCGTGCTGTCCGGCCCAGCTGCCGGTGCCATCGCGATTGCTTTTTTTGGTGGCATGGCAGGGTACGAAAACCTAATTGGATTTGATATCGGCGGTACGAGCACTGACATTAGTATCGTAACCGGTGGTAAACCTCGGGTCACTTCAGAAGGGCGGATTGGAGGCTATCCGTTTGCCTTGCCGATTATCGATATCAATACTATTGGCGCTGGTGGTGGCAGCCTAGCCTATTTGGATGTGGCAGGTGGTTTGCATGTTGGTCCTGAGAGTGCCGGAGCAGCACCAGGCCCAATTTGTTATGACGCGGGAGGTAAGACTCCGACGATTACCGATGCGAACTTGTGCATGGGTCGCTTGAATCCAGAATTCTTTTTGGGTGGAGAGATGAAGGTTGATAAGGCGGCTGCAGAACGTGAAATAGAGAAGCAGATCGCCAAGCCAATGAATAAAACTCTGGCACAGGCTTGTCAGGGAATTTTTGATGTGAGCCTTGCAAATATGGTGAGGGCTGTCAGGGTCTCGTCTATTGAAAAAGGACTAGATCCGCGAGAGTTTGCGTTAGTGGCGTTTGGAGGTGGAGGGGCGCTGTTTACGGCAGACGTGGCGACGGAACTTGGAATTGGTACAGTGGTCGTGCCTGAAGAGGCGGGTTTACTATCAGCAAAAGGTTTATTGGTGACCGATCACAAGAATGACTACAGCATAACCCGGATTTCCCTTCTCGATGAAACTGACAAAGATGAACTCGTAAAGCAAGTTGAAGAAATGAAAGTGCAAGCGATTGAGGACTTCAGGAACGATGGAGTTAATGTCGAGAAGACCACTTTCTTGTATGGCCTCGATTTACGTTATTCGGGTCAAGCTTATGAGATCACGATACCTATCTTTGGGGAGATTCAGAATCTGTCGTTTAAAGAAATTAAAAAGCTGTTTAATTCGACTCACAAGCGTCTCTACTGGTGGAGCGACCCCGAACGAGTGCTTGAGATTGTGAACCTTCGTATTTCTGCTCTTTCATTTGTGCCAAAAGGGACGCCTGTGGCGAACAAGCTTTCCACGTCGGATAGCACCCATGCGATTAAGGAAACTCGGCCTGTGTATTTCAAGCACTATGGTGATTTTCATGACACCAGTATCTATGACCGTACTCAGTTGCTGTCTGGAAACCAGATTTCAGGACCTGCCATCATCGAGAGCTATGACACGACAGCCGTTGTGCTGCCCGATAATAACGCCAGCATTGATAGCTATGGCAACATCATCATTTCCATCGGGAGTTAAGAGATGTCCCAAATCGATCAAGTAGAAGTAGAGGTTTTGAGTAACCACTTGATTTCAATCGTCCACGAGATGGGGGCGATTCTCAGGAGAACTTCGTATTCCCCAAATATTCGTGAGCGTGAGGACTGTTCTTGTGTATTGGCTGACACGACAGGACAAATTATTGCCCAAGCTGAACATATTCCTGGTCATTTAGGAATGCTAACAGTCGGCATACCTTATCTGCTCAAGCACTTTCCACCTAGTACGCTGAATGAGGGCGACGTGTTGATGTTCAACACGCCGGAGGGTGGTTCGCACTTACCAGATATTCGGATTGTAGTACCGATCTATCACGATGGTGAACTCGTTGGCCTTTCAGCGAATTTAGCTCACCACGCGGATGTAGGTGGCATGGTGCCGGGCAGTATGCCGTCCAAATCAACTGAAATATGGCAGGAGGGGATCATTCTTCCGCCGTTAAAGCTGTATAGCAAGGGTGTTCTGAATAAGCCGGTTTTGGACATTCTTATGTACAACGTTCGTACGCCAACCGAGCGGGAGGGTGATCTTAATGCCCAGATTGCGGCCGCACAACTCGGACAGCGTCGAGTACAAGAAGTGATTCGAAAATCTGGTTTGTCTTACTGGAAGACCTATACCGAGGGCCTGCTGGATTATTCCGAGCGGTTGATGCGGGCCAAAATTAGAGAGAGATTTCCTGACGGAAAGTACTATTCGGAACTGTTTATTGATGATGATGGTATGGATGATGAGCGGATCAAGATTGCGGTCACCGTGACGGTCAAGGATGACTCAGTCAAGGTTGACTACAGCGGAACAGACAAACAGAGAGCATCTGGCGTGAATTGTATTTTCGCTAATTGTGTGTCTGCAGCCTATTTTGTCGTCAAGGCAGTGGCTGACCCAACAATTCCAGTAAATTCTGGCTGCTATCGTCCAATTGAAGTGTATTGCCCGGAAGGTACTATCATTAGTCCTGATCCCACAGCGGCTATTGGTGCTGGAAACGAGACGTGGCAACGAATTGCAGAGACCTTGGTGGGAGCCGTGTTACAGGCTGATCCCTCTATCGTGAAGGCCCATTCACACGGGTGCATGAATAACACGGTATTTGGTGGCACTGACCCAAGAACCGGAAAGGTGTACACCTACTATGAGACTATTGGCGGCGGTGATGGGGCGCGGGCATTAGCTGATGGGATGGATGGTGTGCATGTAATGGGTACCAACACGATGAATACGCCGGTTGAAGTTGTGGAGATGTACTATCCGCTCACGATTGAGGAATATAGTCTGCGACGGGACACAGGT
>Ga0310124_10000666_pt1 | contig 23917 bp, 22 predicted proteins | sample CB11b_AW_Bot5_MG_FD_203507 | JGI IMG/M metagenome (GOLD analysis project Ga0310124, IMG submission 203507) | Marine microbial communities from Western Arctic Ocean, Canada - CB11b_AW_Bot5 | ecosystem: Environmental > Aquatic > Marine > Oceanic | place: Canada: Western Arctic Ocean | collected...
ATATTTGCACGTGTCTACCTAGTAAATTTTCATGACTTCAACAGAATGAACGAAGTTTATTCCAGCTTTTTCAAGTCAGATAAGCTACCCGGTAGAACATGTATTGGGGTTACTGGACTTGCGGTTTGTTCATTAGTTGAAATAGACTTTGTTGCAGCGGTTTAGAAAAATATTCTAAGAGGTTCTTAGAATTTTGAAACACGAAAAGACAGGACTCAAACGTGAATCACATTGCCGTAGTTGTGAAAGGAAATTTCAAATACTGCGATAAAAGTCCCGAAAGCTGTAACTCCCACTAATTCTTCACAACCAGACACTCTCCAAGTAAATCCCCACATTCTTGAAAAACAAACTGAATGATTTACTGTAATGCTTCGCTTTTAAAGCTGTAGGTACCATTTGATTCTTCAATTTTGTACCATTTCGATTCTGCAGTTACAATGTTACTATTAGAATCGGTGTAATCACTTTCAGTGGCGCAACTGTGGAAAAGACTACCGTCTAAAATATTGCTTTCTGTGAGGGTCCCTCTTTCAACCATTAAACGCAAACCTGCAGAACCACGACTGGCAACTCCTGTGCCTGTTATAGCTGCACTTGAATCCTCATTATAAGCTTCTAAACCTAATTCTAATATTTTCTGCACTCCTACTGAACTTCCATACATTTCAATATTGGAAAAATAATCAGCAGCTCCTTCGTTGATCCATCCCTTTCCATTAGAGCCAGTAATTTCTCTTTTTGTATTACAATCTTCATCGCCCAAATCTTGCTGAAGGGCATGATACAATTCATGTATTGCTAAATTTTTGCTATTGTCAGAACTGCTGCCTTGAATTACTCCTATTAAAATAAGTCGATATTGTCCGCAAATAACAAACTGAGATGAAACTTCGGACCCATTAGTTATATAAGCTCTAAATGTTGCAGATTCTTCAGTTACTGAGGAAAGACATGTTGTCTTTAACCAGGTATCAATTTCTGTCATCAAAGTTTCAATTTGTTCTGAAGTTATCACAACAGTATGGGTATTAAATGGTGTTCCGTCGGCAACATACGCACCTATATCCCATGAAACAAATAAGACATTCGCTACCTGACTTTGCATTTTTGCTGCAGCAGCTGTTGTCCATGTTTCTAAATCTGTGTCACTAATATTATCGCTTATGTTCACAATCTTAATACCCGGAGTAGCCGCTGCTGTTGTGGTTGTGGTTGTGGAAGATTCCGATGAAGAATCTTCTTTACAGGCAAAAACAAAAAAACTTAAAACTAGTATGAAAATAACATAGTTTTTATTCATCATTTTTAACCATTAAAAAAAGGTTAATTAGTTAAAGCTAGAACCAACTTGGAACCATACACAAAAACCATTAGGTAACAAACATACTCATTTTATGATTTAGTTAAAAGTAAAAAATCTTGGTTATTAATCTTTATCCAGCCAACTCAGGGCCTGATATGCTTCTCCTACTTCTGAAAACACTTATTAGCATCTCTGCCCCATCATCCCCTGTAAGAAACCCCCACTTAATTCTTCACAGTCAGATAACACTCCAAGTGAAATCCCCAATTCTTGTAAAACAAACCGATTGATGATATATATTGGGTTCTCCTAACCACTTATAGGAAATCAAATGAAAAATCTACTAATAATCAATCTCTTTCTCTTTACTTCCTCAAGTAAAAAATTAATATTTGTATTCATTTTATTACTTATACTACCCTTCTCTGGATGTAAGTCAGTTGTCAAGGAGACTGATGTTGAAAAACCTGTCAGAATCGTTTCCCCTAAGATCCAAGTATTTGTTGTAAAAAATCCGTCAAAATTCTCTGTACCCTCTGCTCACAAACAGCTTATAAAAGTTGGTTATAATGATCCTAATCAAGGCCATAGACAGGAATTAGTAGTCGCAGAAAATGTTCCACTAAGTATCACAGAGCATTATCTTCAGGTCCAAAAGAACCTGAATGATGTCATTGGTGGCTACCCAAACTATATCCAATTTATTTATGACGAGGACGGCACAGCTGCGACGAATGCAAAAGTCCTCAAAAGACTAAGCGAAATTCAATACAAAGGTAAAAAGAGGCTAAGCCTGAAAGATTTTAATCCGAGTTGTCTTGCTGCAAGCGATCCAGGTGGTTCGAGAACGTCGAAGACAACACCTTATTCTGTGTGTCTGCAAACTCTTTCCCATTCTCAAAACCCTTTTGATGGCGGTGGCGCAACTTGGCAAAGGCAAACTCGAATATCACGTAATTATGCACATGAATATTTTCATCATTATCAGCGTGTCAAAGCGATGGAGCGTGGCTTGGACTATCAATCAGGAATGTGTTCTGTTGACGCTCCTCGCTGGTGGATTGAGGGAGCCGCCGTTACTTTTCAAAATGCTTGGTTTAGAGAGAATTGGAAAAATATACCTGCATTAAAGAACAAAGGCTGGGAGAAGCTAAAAGGTGAGATCATCGGAAATTATACTCGTGGCGACCTCTATGAAGAAGTTAGACGAGCCTTGATGGGGACAGCAGGCAACAAAGCTAAGGACTGTCAAAAAAGCTGGAATTTAAGCTCAAGACACCAAACATACGATAGCGGTGACAACTGTGTGGCCCAATACTTGGCAGTGCCATTCATGGCCTATAAATCGTCATACAAAACAGTTTGGATTGATATTCCAAATGATTATTATGAGATCGGCTTTTGGGGGGCTTTGGAAAAACATTTGGGTTTAAGTGAACAAGAATTTTATGATGAATTTAATGCATTTATGAGAAGTGGAAACGTCGGATCTAATCCACCGAAAGGCTGGAAGCCACGGGACCAAGAAATTAGTAAATATGCTAACTTCACAAAAGTAGCACCACCTGTTGAACCACCATCTGAACCACCACCTAAAAGTGATATATCCAGCCCAGTTGTGAAGGTTTCCGGGTACACATCAAGCAATGCATTTGCGACATCAAATGTATTCGTATTGAAGGAAGTAACATCAGAATTTTCTGAAGGGGATATTGTTACCTTTGGTGATTCCAAAAAAGAATATGAAATTAGAGAGGCGAAAGCTATCTGCTTCTCTAACTTGATCCCATGTCCGATTGTTCTTTATAAGGGTGGTGAATTCAAAATATCTCCAGGGTCTGGAAATATTCACGGGATTGTTATTAAAGGGGCTGTTGGATTCGTAATATCTCCAGGGATAAAAGTTTCAGTTGTTAGATGCTCCACCCTTGACAGTTACCCTGAAAGGTGCAATCTAGGTAGGTAATCTTCCCATTCGGGATGATCTCTGATTTGTCACACTTTTGTCACAGTCTTCCCCAATAATTCCTCAAATATTTCCAACCTAATTCAGAAAGTTTTAAAGCCTGAAGTTTTTAAAGTGTAATACGAATAATCCGCATTTGGTAAAACTGTTGGAAATGCATTACCGATCCCCTCATCTCCTGTGAGTAACCCCCACTAATTCTTCACAGTCAGACAGGACTAGACAAACTACTAATTTCATATAATAAAACGATGGATGTTATTAATTGTAAAAATACCAACTATATTTCTTTAATTGAATTTCTCCAAACTACTTTCCCACTAATTGAGTTTTTTAAAATTTCGTTCTCATGGAATACCTGATTATGCATTTCAGGGACTAATTCTCCTTCAATAATTTTAATTAGGTATTCTGCCCCTTTACTTCCAACTTCAAAGTAAGGAATTTCTATTGTCGTAAGACTAGGTTCAAGTAATTGGGAAATCTTTGTATAGTTGCTACCGGCTATTACTGATATATCTTCAGGTATTTTTAAGCCGTATTGACGAAAAAACTCGTAAATTTTAATTGCCATTAAATCATTACTACAACAAATAATGGTGGGAGGATTTGGACGATTCAATAGTTTTTCGAGAGCATTTTTCAAAAACTCATGCTTGCTCTCTTTTTCTAAATTCAATCCAAATTTATAGCCTTCAACTATCAAATCTTCTTCAAAATCAAATCCCATTTCTAAATGTGCTCTTTTAAAACCTTCGGGCCTCAATTTTCCAGCAAGAACATTCTTAGAGTGAGTCAAGAATCCTAAACGACGGTGACCACTTTTGAATGCAGCCTTAGCCATAAGATAACCACATTTTTCGTCATCAGGAACTACAGATGGTACTTCTGAAGAAGAATCGTAACAATTAATAAGTATTGAAGGAAAACGTTTAAAAGATCTTGGCATATTCAACTTCTTCCTGAATTCTGCTAAATATATTATCCCCTCAATACGATGTTCCCTATATGTCTGGCACAGTTTAACTATATTCCCTGTATTACCACCAGTATCTGAAATAATTAACGTTTTTCCTGCAGATTCGATGATAGATTGAATTCCCATAACCATATCTACAGCACTCAAACCTGCTTCATCAGGTGTTGCCGAGGCTGACGTAAGTGCGCTTGTTATAAGACCAACCAATCCACTTTTTTTAGTAACAATTGTACGTGCAGCAATTGAAGGACAATAATCTAAATCCTCTATGGCATGCAAAACCTTTTGCCTAGTATTTATTCGGACATTAGATTCATTATTAATCACCCTAGATACAGTTTTAACTGAAAGGTTGACTCTCTTTGCTACATCGTAAATTGTGGTCATATTGTCTTCAAATAATTGAGTTTTTTGTAAATACTGTCTTGGTTAAAAAATAATCTATAAAAGACTTAACTTTTGAAACCAATTATATTCACTTCTTACTGATGTACAACTAATCCTTGATTAAATTTTCAATTTTTTCTGCGAGCTTCTCTCCTCCCTGCTCAACGACGTCATAGATCTCAGTTTTGATTAACTTATTAAGCTCTTCTATTAATTTATTTTTATCTATGAATGCCGGCGTAAAACTACTGTCTTCAGGGTGTTGAGCAGTATAAAATGGACTAATCGTAACACTGATGAGAGGCAACATTCGTCTATATTGAATTATACCTCCTTTCGAGATAATTTTTCGTATTGCATTTCCGACATAATTGATTTCACCACTGAGAATTAGCTGAACCGGATCATTAAAAATGAATTTCATTCCTTCAGGAAACACGGTGTCTGCTAATACCCTCAAACATTGCAGTGTAATAACGCCGGGGCAATAGAAATATTCAGCATTGGCAATATGTATTTTTAAAGAGCCAACATCGTCAATATTATGAAGATATGCAGGATATTTTTCCAATACTAAACCAGTTTCAGACAGAATAACGGACTCTCTAAATGAACCGAAATCTGGTGTTTCCTGACTGAGGAGGGGTTGGCTGAAAATCGACTCAAAGTACATCACATCCTCAGCTATTTTTTTTATATTTCTGGAATAAGAAGCTCCAATAGCCAAGACAATGCCATCTGTTTCCACCATTGGTGAAAGGCGATTCAATGCTCCGTCAATTAACATTATTTGGGCATCATGGTCTATAAACCATTCTTTGACTTTCTTTAGATGATTTCTCTGATTTGGCCCGGCGATCAACATCCTTCCTTCTGACACAACTTGCCCACATACGATTTCGCCTAGAGGAGTGAATATGCCTAAACGTGTCAATGGTGTTATCTGCGCTTTGCTAGATGATAGGCAATCGGAAGCCGTAGCAACCAAAGCCCCATGAGGAACTAAAATTTCCGGCTTAGATAACCCGGTAATATTGTCATATAATTCACCGTCATACCCGATACTGGTCAATCCGATTTTTAGCTTCTTACGCTTGAATGCTCGTAATAAAGCCACTGTCGTAGTCGTTTTTCCTGTATTTTTTGCCGCACCAACGATGCCAACGGTTATAGGCATTTTCTTAACCATTCTTATGAATATTAAAACGTTATTCCGACAAACGCTTCATATCTCGTCGCCGTTCATCCTAAAATTCATTTGATCGTCTACGCTCAGGCCAAGCTCGGTGCCATCTTTCATTTTCTTATCTGACAAAACAATATTCAAATGGTTTGGCATATGGGTTTCGTCGAACCCAATTACCTTTCCGATAACTCCCCTTTCACATACAAGTTCATCTCCGCTTAATAATACACCGCCGGCGTTTATCTCAACAAACGAAACATATGCAATATTATTAACCGTATCACCAGGACGGGCGTTCATTTCATCTGTAAGGATTAGCTCATGGATTTCGCCTTTTATAAGGGCCCTTGATTTTTCTTTAATCAACCTGAGTTCACGATTATCGATTTTACCTCTCAATACGGCCACAACCTGAGAAGTTATTATTCGCTTGTCATGAAATGGTTTCCATATTTTTTCTAAAACACCACTTTTATAGGGATCCATATTGACCTCCAGATAAATACCGGTAACCCATCTTAGGGAACAAAAGGGATTGTTTCTTCCTCGACCAATGGGCCAAGTGGTAACGCTGCGACCCTCTCTTTGGAGATAAAGCAACTTGACCAGATGTATACAATAAATCACCTACTTTAATGACCTGACTGTATGGACCTATGGCTTTTGGCACTTGATTTAATAACGGTTCTCTTTTTTTCATTCTTTTTTCACTATACTGCATAAATATTCATTGACCATAAAGATTGCGAAACATATCAACATTCAATTTGATTGGATCTTGAGCCGAATAGTGGAATACAAATAATAACAATCAACTATAGCTAGCCAATATTTCCAGCACGCGACACAGGCCCTTAACAGCGTACCTCATATTTTCTTCAATTAAGTTGCCGTCAGGATCGGTTGTGCCTTGATCAGTGGATACCATAATATTTGCGTCGTATCCTACGGTTGGAATTATTCCCATTGCCGCGACGAGGCTCTGGGTTAATGCCGTGCCCGCGTACATATCCTCAATAGTAAATATTGGAAGTCCAGTCTTTCCTTTTCTCCATGTATTTTCATAGTTAATTTCTATTGAACGAGAGTTGTATGTTTTGGTAACCACAAGACCGGTCTTTATGGTATCCGGCAATTTTTCTAATTCTTCATCAATAATTTTTTCTAGTGCATCAACGGGATCAGTTAAAACTTTTGGATTGTCTCGCAATACTTTCAGGGCCTGTATCTGGCTCAACAAGGCCTCTTTCCCCGGATCAAAACCAACAAATGCTGCTTTCCCGTAAGAGGCCAATGTCCCATACCTGTCGCCATGCATTCCCATGGCTCTTCTGAGGGGAGTAATGAATTCCTCTTTGCCGATAATCAATCCGCTTGTGGCTGCACCCGCCGCCTTGTCCATGCTGTATACGACGATATCAGCGCCAGTTTCTCGCGGGTCATGTCCCACAAAGGGGAGACCCCAGGCATTATCTACAACATACGGCAAACCGTATGAGTGCGCCAATTCAGCCATTTTTATCTGCAGCATCGGTACCCCGTTACTGTCTTTCTCACCATAGCCGTATCCTGGTGTATCATAGCCCAGGGAGGATAACCCAACCAATTGATCCCGGTGAATGTCTGCATGAAATGCCATTTTCTCGACAGAAGATGATGCGTCAACCTTTGAAAGCAGTACGGAGGGATGATATTTAATACCATGTGCCTCATATACAGCGTTAACTAACGGGACAATTACTGTATCAAGATTTTCCAATCGTTTGCCATAGAATCCGTATTCTCCCGCAGTCGTTCCACGATCTGCAAAAATATCTTTATATAGGGGGGGGAACGGGCGACCATAGCTTCCATGATGGTGAAGGTGTCTTTCATAAGGAACAATATAGCGCGTACGATAATTTTCCCCCCTCCCGGTAAAAGGTGGGGTAAACAGGCAATCAAAGGTTAACCACAATCCTGCTTCGCATGTGCTTATTGAAACCGCGTCATATTCATCACCATAAAAACTTTTAACGATCTCCCTTATTTGTTCATGTAATTGAGCTAAAGGGATAACTTTTGTAGCCCCTTCTTCTCCAGCCCGTAGTATATCCGAGCGTAACGGTGCCGGGCAACCCGATATCGCCCCTGTCAGTCCGATCTTTCCTTTAAGTTCATTGGGGATCCCGATTTCTTCAGCAGCTTGTTTCGCCTCACCAATGATGTTTGCAAGATTGGCTTGAAGCTTTTTGTAAAGTTGAAATCTAAAATTTTCTGTCATCATCATCACTCCTTTTTTTATGTTAAATCTTTATTACTATGAAATAATTGAAATTCGGCTGTCATTGCGAGCTGTCCCAGAAAGGTGTCAATTTCCAGCACAGGGCCAAAAACTGCCACTTCGCTCGTACCTCGCTCCTCGCAATAGCTAGGGAACTCCAGATTGTCTAATTCCTAACATGATATGCGTTTGGATTATTCCTCAGTAGCGCAAAGCGCACTAAATGGAATGGGTTTCACCGGAAAACGAATGGAATAGGGTTTCATTTGGCTTGAATGCCATTGGCCGGAAATAGTTAAAAGTTCCTCCAGGATTGGGCCACAGGTCCTCCCCTGACAGCGACCCATACCGCAGCGCGTGGTCATTTTCAAACCGGGCCAAGATACACAGCCATCTATCAAAGCCTGCCGAATATGGCCAAAAGTTACATTTTCACATCTACAAAGTATCGTTTCATCGGAGACAGTCTCTATATCTGCCTGTGAAAACCGTGTAAGTGAATTGACGTATTTTCCAAATTCCATATAATGGGTTCTGGTCTTTATGAGTTCACTTATTTGCCGTTTATTTCCATTTAATCCCAAGCGGTTCAAAATGCTGTGTCCGACGATCTGACCTTCCAGTAACGATTTTTGTGCACCAGCCACACCAGTTACTTCGCCAGCAGCAAAGATATTTTCTATAGATGTTTCCAATTCATCATGCGTACGAACGATCCAGCCACCTTTTTCTGACACATAATCGACACGGCAACCCATCAGCACGGCGAGTTCTACATTAGGGACAAAACCATGACCTATAGCTAAAAAGGAGGCTGGAATTACCTTCTTTGAATTTGGCAATAGATCCCCGTGGCGATTAGTCTTCATTGTAACCACTTCCTCCAGCTTACCTTGTCCCTGTGCTCCGACGACTCTTGTTCGAGTTGCAATAGGAACTTTCCCCCTAACCACACGCAATAAATGCCTGGTCCCTTCCCCTAGTTTTGATATATGTGATGCCAGAAGGCGGAGGTATTTAAGATGAGATAATGCATGAGTTTCATCGAGCAGAGCCCGTACCCGACCTTTTTTTTGCAATATTTCACTGGCCAAAAGTAGTGGCAATGGGCCGCGGCCAGCGACTATTATATCGTCTGAAGGTATCATCCCATTACCTTTCATTAATACTTGTACCGCACCTGTTGAAACCACACCAGGTAAAGTCCAACCTGGGAAAGGCCGGAATTTTTCACGCGTACCACAAGCTAATATAATGAAATCAGCATGGACATCAACAATTCGATTGGGTGGAATAATGACTTGCAGCCAGCCTTCCGGGGTTCCGTCAACCACTTCCGCTCTGTGCCAGCGATCAATTCCGCTTTTGGTTACTCTTGCAATCAATTGCGAATCTATTGAGGATATGTTTTTATTTTCTATTCCCGGCATGTGCCTGAGATATTGGCCGCCTGTATGCATATTTTCGTCAACCATCAGAATATTCAGGTCATGCCCATCCAGGATATCAGCCGCACCTAGTCCCGCTGGGCCAGCCCCCACAATTAAAACATCATAATTATCCCGCATCGATAACAATCTCCATCTTATCCTCGACAAGGGTTTGGCAGGCGCGAAGGTTAGGCTGGCCGTTGACGGTTACCAAACACTCGTAGCAAGTCCCCATTCCACAAAAGATGCCACGGGGACTCATGCCGTTTCCGTTATCTCGTAATACTAAGATTCCTGCCGCTAACAGGGCGGCATGTAGTGTCTCCTGTTCATAGGCTTCAATTTCGCGATCATTGACGTAAATGGTTAAAGCACGGTCGCGAGGGATTGATTTTATACGCATTACATTCATTTTTGTCTATCCAAGGGCAGTTTTCGACTGCTGGAAGCGATCCAAGCTGAATTCATTCAGAGAAATTTCTGACTGGCCGTGAACAATCTGCTGGGCTAATAACATCCCTGTTATTGCAGAAAGACAGATGCCATCGCCTGAATGACCGGTAGCCACGAAAAAACCAGGCATTGATTTTACCGGACCCATGATTGGTAGACCATCAGGTGAATATGGCCGCAGGCCGGCATAACTTCGGATGATTTGAGTATTTCTAAGACCAGGAACGATCTTCGACGCACGCTCCGCAATCCCGCGAAGTGTTTCACGGGTCGTAGTTCTGTCGAAACCTGCAAACTCTAAAGAGCAGCCCAATAGAATAGTCCCATTCTCCATCTGTTCAATATTAGTAAAATCCGTATTTTTTTGGGCCAGATCAGGATTAAATTTAGCTGCAAAATAATTTGCTGATAGCAGTGCACTTTTAATTTTCGGAGTATCCGTCCTTTCAGTAACTATTATTTGGCCTCGTCTTGGGACAACAGGAATTTCCAAACCGACCAATCGACCGACTTCCGCAGCATAAGCCCCGGCGGCATTCACCACGACTGGTGTTTCGATGGTTCCCCGATTGGTTTCTACATTCTGTATACGTCCATTACTAATTCCAATGCCACGGGCTCTGGTCCCGGTCATTATCTGTGATCCATACTCGTGGGCTCCCTTGGCGTAACCTTGTACCAACCTATAAGGATTAACATTGGCATCCATGGGCGAAAATGTAGCCCCTAAAATTTCTTCTGAAAGAAATGGTTCCAACTCCCTGGCTTCCTTGGTATCTAATATTTTGACTTCCAAACCAGCATTTCGGCGCTCAGAAACATATTGGCGCATTGTATCCATTTCTGAATCGGATTGAATGATAAACATGCCACCATCATTGTGATATTCGATGTCCACCGGCAGTTCGTCCTTTAAAGTTTCAAATCTCTTTTTGCTCTCCAATGCAATCCTAAGGTGCAGGCCTGGCTTTCTAGTTTGCATACCGACAAAACCGCAGCAAGCGCCAGAAGCCCCACTAGCCAAGTCATTCTTTTCGACTATGATAACCTTGACTCTTTCTTTTGCGAGATGATAGGCCACGGAGGTTCCGATAACACCGCCCCCTATGACAACTACATCAGCCTTATATCGATTTCTCATCTCCTAGACACCCTTTCATAATCCGATTACGTCCTTCATATTGTAAAGCCCTGATGGTTAGTCGTGTATCTAAATTGCTACGTTTACAGCGCCTCATTCTTTTTAAAAACAGTACCTTTACCGGTACGTCCAAAATAAGCCCCTTCTTCTTTATCACCTAAGAGGCCTCCATACATCGCATCTGCTATATCTCCTTTTTTTTCTACCAACTTTAATACATCAAAAATACCTTCGATAATTTCATCGCCCCATATATCTTTCTGATCGGTCGGTAAAATCTCGGTGGTACCAAAAAATCTAAAGGTCTCTTTTACGGCCTTCAGTGTATCGATACGTGATGCAAGAGCTATTGGGCCACCAGAGTAGGCTTCGTCTGTTGACGCAATAACTATGTTATCCACACCAAGGGACATGGCCAAGGCAGTATGCATGGCGGTGCTGACTGCAGATTGAACCCTTTCCTCAGTGTGGGTCATGAAACCAACTGGCTCTCCGGCTCTGATGGGAGCATCCATAACTTGCTTTAGTGCTTTTATCCTTGCGGCGTTATAATCAACGTAATTGTTTTCCATCTGTCCTTCGATAATTACATGTGGAGAATAGCAAAAAAGCGGTGTAAGAATCGTTCTGACATTTAATTTCTTTGCAATTGCGGCGACGATGAAAATACTGGCAAAAGTCTTTTTTGTTGGCACACCCGCCAATTCGTGACCAACGGGTATATCGAAAACAAGATCATACTTTGCCGCTAATTTGATGGCTCCTATAGCATCCACCAACATACGCTCCGGATCTGTACCGCCGGACAGTCCGCCATAAAAAGGATTAATTTTGACCATGTCGGCACCCAAATTTCCGGCCAAAACGACAGTTTCCGGCGTGTTCAATCCACGATGGGCTCTAAGACTCCATAAAGTTGAAGGATTTAGGCACTTTCGAATAAGTCTTATGTTTTGAGGCGTATACAAAGTGCCACTATCACTTGTTGAAAAGTATCCTTCAATCAGCCCTTCGGAACGGGCTGACCAAACAGGATCAAAATGCAGGACTCCATCAACTCCCCATGCTTCGCATCCCTTTATATGTGCGATATCCATAAGCGGGCATCCCGTACCATATTGAATAAAAATAGAGGGCTGACTGTTGGTAGTCTGCAATCGTGGCGCGGGATGAGAAGACTCACAAGAAAAAGAAACGATTCGATCCACTTCTTCCTGTTGTAGCTCTTTGACATTACTGGGTGGGATGCTGTTTAAATAGAAATTTGCTATTTCTTCATTGCAATGACTTGCATACTCTTCACGCAATGTCTTGATTGTGGGATGAAGCCGATTGTCGTACTGATTCCCCTCCTCATTTTCAACACCGATAATTTTTTCCCTGACATATGCCCTTTCAAGGCCAGGGCTTGAAAACATCTCGAAGCGCTGGAGGGCATCTTCTGCAATGCGATCTAAAAGTTCTCCAATCTCTTCATGATTGTAACGGTATGAATACCCAAGGGTGATATCCTTTTTATCAGGCCATCCCCCTTCCAAACCGGTATCTTGTTCGTTACGCCCTTCTATGAAGTTTACTACCTGATCAACGGTTGTCCCGGGACCAAACCCACGATCAAAACCTAATTCGGCAGCCAATTCTTGTGTAATATTTTTCCCTCCCAAACCGAGCTTGATATCGCGACGCTGTCCAGTGGCATCCAACATATCAACCAGCCGTGCCACTAACTCAGCCAATCCGTATCCGATTGTACGACCTATCAAGAGTGTTTTCGGACCAATCAAATTTGTCTGCTCAACGATTTCTTCAACACTCACATCAGGTGGCAGGCATTTAGTATTATACCCTTTATGGGCCAATCCTTTCGAGATTAAGCGTAAACCTACATCATGAACAGGATCCAACGGCGCTAATAAAATTTCGAATTGGCGTTCCATAAGCTAAGCTACCTCTTTTCATTATCTAACGAATTTACTTTTTCAGAAAGCCACGAATAATGTGAGCCAACCTGACTCACATTAATACGTAACCGAATTCTAGCCATTTTGTTTAGGTATTCTATGAAAACAACATCATAATCATTAAAGCCATGTTCTTCAGCAAGCTGTTTGGCAAGATGGTATCCATCTTCCTTGCTATCACATATTAAGACTACTTCAATATCAAAGGAGTCAACGATTTGCTTCCAGGCTTTTTTCAAAGTCAACCTCCAAAATTATAGACGCTTAATGATTTTTTTGTTTGTCATATTGAGATAAAGTTTTTCCTGTTAACCCCTTAAATATCTAACCATCAACCACTTTCTAACCTTTTGACGATATTACGCCCAAATGGGCCCAGATCTCCTTTAAGGAAAGATTTTATTGTCCAGGTGCAAACTGTGCCAATTGCTACATTTTTCCAATCCTCAGGAATATTTTTTTCTTCCAATTCTTTTTTTATAGAAAATGCTGCTTTTAAAGCCTCTTCAGTACTTATGGTGTTTATAGTTTCAACCAAACTTGCATTGCCTTGTTCTACTTTGTAAAAACTAGGGAATTGTTTTTTTAACATGGCAATTATTTCTGGATTATCGCACTTAACGACAACAATACAAGGGTCCCCGTTTTTAAGAGCATCCGCATTTCCAATTATTTTTGCATCAATGAATGATAAATCTTCTCGTCGCTTACTGTATTTCTCGTCAATATTTGCACTTGTAGCCAAATTTACAATAACAGAATTGCTTTTCATCATAGATGCAAGCTTTTCGATTGTTTCTTCCACAGCAAGAGGTGGCAATACCAGCAATACAAGGTCAGCATCCTTTGCATCCTGCAAGTCCGAATTATACTCACCGATCACCTCACTCGCCACCATCTTCGCCGTACTTAAATCTCTATCAATAATTATCTTTTGGGTTTCCTTTGGAAGCTGTTTCGCAATAGCTGAACCCATACGACCGGCACCAATTACAGCAACAATGTTTCGCATATGTCGAATATTCTCAAATTATAGGTGATGCAATTAAATATCTTATTATGTACTATTGAGATGCTACACTTGTTGAATTTAAAACCGCAGGCGAGGATCCAGATAAACGTAAAAAATATCAACAATAAGGTTCACCATTGAAAATACAATGGCAAATGACAAAATTCCTCCCTGAATAACTGGGTAATCTTTTGTCTGAATAGCTTCTACCAACAATTTTCCAAGTCCCGGCCAGGAGAATACGGTTTCGGTTATAACAGCACTTCCGATCAGCACACCGAATTGCATACCCGCAACCGTGATAATCGGGATGAGCGCATTTTTTAACGCATGGGTATAGATAATAGCTCTGTCACTCAACCCTTTCGCTTTAGCGGCGATAATATACTCCCGCCCTAGAACTTCAATCATTGCAGATCTCGTTTGCCGCGAGGTGATGGCTAATGTAGTTGTTCCCAGAACGATGGAGGGAAGTATCGCCTCTTTGATACCTATACCAAATGAAGGTAGCAGATTTAACTCTACAGCAAATAACCATATTCCCATCAAACCCAACCAAAAAGTCGGGACAGAAACAAGAATTAAAGCTCCTACCCTAAACATACCATCTGTGAGTGAATCCTGTTTTTTAGCTGAAATTATTCCAGTGGGTATCCCAATCCCTAGTGCTATGGACACAGACAGTGCGGCCAATATCATGCTGTTCGGAAGGCGGTATAAAACTTCCTCTAAAACCGGGCGGCCGGTCACTATCGAACGTCCAAGATCGCCTTGGAGAAGATGTTTCATAAATGATAAATATTGTACGTGTAAGGGTCTGTTTAAACCATATGCTTCTCTAAGTCTCTCAATATCCTCTGCGGTCGCCGATAGACCTGCCAGTGCCATTATCGGATCACCGGGAGTCAAATGTGCTACCAAAAACACGACCAACGTCAAAACAATTAATGTAGGAATAATTGTCAACAACCGATTGCCTAAATACCCTAACATGTTAATCGTGCTCCACTCTTTTGCGTTTTTAAGGAGGATATACTCTTCATTGTGCCAGATGACATGCCACAAAATGGTTTTTTTCAATGTTTATGAGTTCTGGTATTTCATTTTCACAGCGCTTTATCGCTTTGGGACATCTCGGATGGAAGTTACATCCCGATGGTGGATTGACCGGGTTAGGCACTTCTCCATAAATGATCCCTTTTTGATTCCTATTTTGTCCTGGTGCAGATGAAAGTAAGGCAAGCGTATAAGGATGCAGACTTGATTTGAGTAGTTCATTAGAATTTAAGGATTCAACAATTTTTCCAAGATACATTACTGCTATTCTATCACTCATAAGTTTAATGACTGATAGATTATGTGATATGAACAAATAGGAAAGTGAAGAATTATTTTGGATATCTTTTAGAATCCGAAGCACCTTTGCTTGAACAGACACATCAAGTGCTGATGTCGGTTCATCAAGGATTACTAATTTAGGATTAAGCGCTATACTTCGGGCGATCCCTATCCTTTGTCTCTGTCCTCCGCTAAATTCATGGGGGTACCTGAGAAGGTGATCCTCACTCAGCCCAACATTTTCCAGCAGGTTTAAGACCCTATCTCTCAACTCCTTGCCTTTAGCTACACCATTTGTCAGGAGAGGCTCACCAACATTGCCCAAAATAGTTAATCTTGGATTTAGTGATGCATGTGGACTCTGAAAAACCATTCCAATGTGGCGACTTATTTTTTTAAACTCTTTTCTGCCTAATGTCGAGATGTCTTCTCCTTCAAAATAGACGGCACCATGTGTTGGTTCGTGTAGCCTCAATATCGTTTTACCAAGCGTTGTCTTCCCACTTCCACTTTCACCTACCAGACCCAATGTCTCGTTTCTCATGATATTCATATTAACGCCATCGACAGCTCTAACCCAAGTATCAACAGATTTAAAAATACCCTTTCTTACAGGGAAATATGTTTTCAGGTCTTTTGTTTCTACAAGTGGGATCATACGTATATACCTTCTCTTCATGCCTGTGCATGTAGATGACAGGCTACCCAATGATTAGGTTCTATCTCTAAGATATCCGGCACAGCATTTTTGCAGATGTCCATGGTGTATTCACATCTGGGATGGAATCTACATCCGGGGGGTGGAGATATTAAGTTAGGTACGCTACCTGGGATATCTTCAGGTATTTTATCTTCACTTATGCTTGGCATTGATTTAAGCAAAGATATCAAATATGGATGTTTTGCATTATTAAATATGGTTTTTACGGGTGCAACTTCGACTATCGTACCAGCATACATAAGTGCTACTCTATCGCATATTTCTTTAACCACATCTAAATCATGCGTTATGTATAGAACGGTAAAATCCTTTTTCTTTTTTATATTTTTTAACAACTCTAGAATCTGGGCTTGAATCGTGACATCCAAGGCTGTTGTTGGTTCATCCAAGATCATTAATTCGGGATTGCATGCAAGGGCCATCGCAAGAAGTATCCGTTGTTTCATACCACCACTAAGTTCATGTGGATATCTATCTATCTCATCGGGGTTCGGAAACGAAACGCTCTTCAGTAATTCCACAACCCTTTTCCTTTGTGTTTCATTCTTTCCCGTAATTGACCATTTATTCTTTACCAATCCATTATTATTATTGTGATCATCAAATCCTTCAGATATTTGGAATCCTATTCTCAACAACGGATTTAGATATAAGTCAGGGTCTTGAAACACCATTGCTATCTCTTTCCCTCTTTTTTTATTAAGTTCTTTTTCGCCTATCTTCAGCAGATTTGTTCCTTTAAACCATATCTCTCCTCCATGGATCTTGCCTGGACTCGGGACTAGACCAAGGATCGATAGCGCCGTCATGGATTTACCGGATCCCGTCTCACCCACCAAACCTGTTACCTCATTCTTGTATAATTCCAAGTTTATACCTTCAAGAGCCCTGACAGTTCCAGCATAGGTATCAAAGTACATTTTCAGATTTAGAATCCTTAACAATGGTTCCATATTATTTTTTGTCTACATGCCCCATAATGATTCCGATTCCTTCAAATCAGCAAAAGAGATCACCGCATCCTTGGATCTAGACAGTCCCTGAGGGCATCTCCTAGCAAGTTAAGCCCAATCACTGAAAAAAATATCGCTAACCCTGGAAAGATAATCAAATGAGGTGCCAACCTAAGATAGTTCTTCGCGTCGCTTATCATAACACCCCACTCCGGTTCTGGAGGTTGCGCACCCAGTCCAAGATAACCTAGGGAGGCTGTCATGAGTATTGCGAGACCAAGCTGTATGGTAGAAAGAACGATGATATGGGCCATTGTATTCGGCAGTATGTGACGAAAAATAATTCTCAAGTTTGAAGCCCCTGCAACTTTCGCCGCCTCTACATACTCAAGATTCTTTTCCAGAAAAAATGCTCCTCTCACCACCCGAATATAATACGGTATATAGGCTATCCCTACTGCTAAAATAGCGTTCCAGATCCCTGGGCCCAAAAATGCTATAATTAATATCGCCAATAATATTACCGGTATTGACAGCAACATATCGGTTATCCTGCTAATCAATGCATCTATCTTCCCGCCGTAATATCCCGCAAAAGCACCAAGGGGCAAACCAAACAATATGGCTATACCTACAACTAAAAAGCTCACCTTCATGGATATCGCACTTCCATAGATGAGTCTACTGAGAATATCCCTTCCTAATTCGTCAGTACCTAGTAAATATTTCGCAGAAGGGGGACTTAATCTTTCTGCCAAGTGCATCACATTCGGATTATAAGGTACTATGAATGGTCCAAACACCGCAAAGAATAAGATGGTTGATATAATAGCCAGACCCAATAATCCAACTCTATTTCTTCTGAATTTATACAGAAATATACTTAGGAAGGTAATTCGTTTCCCGCTTATTTCCTCAATACCTTGCATGTTGCATAAACTCCTTTAACATCCTATTTTAAAATTAATGAAGATCCATGCAGCAAGCTAAGTGCTGCCTGGCGAAGCCGAATAAAAAAGGTAATCAGGTTTTGGCACCCAGATCAAAACAGATAATCTTATACAAATTCGAAGATATACATGCCTTAGGTTATCCATATTCTGGGAATCGCACAAGAATTCGAAAGTCACAAAAACTCTTTGAAGGTACCGACAAGTTACTATTTCATTTCTTCATAAGCCAATGCGAGTCTACGAATACCTTCCTCAATCTGCTCAGGGTTTGAGTAACTGAAAGCCAACCGAGCAAAGTTCAAAGGTGGTGATTTCATTGCAAAGAAAAACTTGCCAGATTGAATCTTCACTCCCATTGGAACTCCGATTTTATCCAGTTTATCCACATCTATGTGCTCGGGAAACCTTAACCAGAGGAAATAGCCACCTTCAGGCTTGCGAACTTTAAAATCAGGGAAGTATCGCTTCAGGCTATCGTACATTACATTGCTATGCTTCTGCATCACCTTTGTAAGGTCTTCAACATGTTGTTGTAGTCTACCCGATTGAGCTGCCTCATAGACAATGCGTTGGGTCAAGGGACATGAGCCGCCATCCGTTTTCACTGCGCTCATGCGACTAATGATTTCGGGGGATGCAATCACCCAGCCCACCCGTATGCCGGGACCCAGAATCTTTGAGACTGTTCCAAGCGCAATAACGCGGCCAGACTGGTCAAAGGATTTTATTGGAGGAACAGCTTTCCCTTCGAATCGAAGTCGACGATAGGGATCGTCTTCGATCACCATAAAGTTATAGCGCTCCGCTAGTTCCACGATTCGCTGACGACGCGCACTGCTCATTGTAATAGAAGTTGGATTATGAAAATCAGGAACATCAAATAGGAGCTTGGGCATGGCCTTACCTTTTCGCTGTAAGTCCTTCAGCTTTTCTTCAAGCTGGTCGGTGACCATTCCCTCTTCGTCCTGTTCAATGGTAACGAACTCGGCTTCGTAACCTTTAAAAATTCCCAAGGCTGTGAAGTATGTCGGTAAGGTAACGACAATGGAATCACCGGGGTTCATGAAGATTTTGCAGGCGAGATCCATGCCTTGCTTGGCACCATTGATCATTAAAATATTGTCGAGGCTACATTTGACACCATCGGACTGAGCCTGATCAGATACCCAATCACGAAGAGCGTCAATACCCAGGGCCGGACCGTATTGCATCGTCTCTGTCCTGAAATCCCGGGTAGCTCTGATTGCCTCTTCCATCAATTCCGGCAGTGCATCTGGAAAGGCCCTACCTGCCCATAAATGTATCAAATCGTCAGGCTCCTTTGCTGAGGAAGAAGCAAAGTTAAATAATTTTAACCTATCTGCATATCGTAATTCGCTCATGATATATCCTTTAAGTGAAATAATATGGAACAGCCGTTGGTTACGCTGCAATTACCTTTAATTAATAAATGACTCCTTGATAGGAACCGACAAGTTTAGTAGAAATTTATTTGATTTAAATATCGGTTAGTAATACTAAGAAATACCTTTAATCAGTGACAGTCAGTAAGGTTCTTTCCCAGTTGAAGGGTGTTTTCCGCAGGTTTTCCGGCTAAGGCGTACTCAAGTACGCCTCAGTCGGATACGCTCTGCCTTTTGTAAGGTCATTGCTTATTGCAAAACAGATAAAACCCTATTATTTGAACGATACATTTCTTAGTTTTATCTGCTCATACATCGGGAAGTGGGCGCCCATCACGTTACTTCTGACAGCATGATGTTGCTGAGCAGCCCATAAATATATGGCAGGAACATCTTCCATACATATCTTTAATGCATCAAAGAGTATTTTCTTCCGCTTTACAGGGTCTGCCTCTAATTCTTGATCATCTATGGCTTTGTCGAGCGCTGGATTATTGTAATAACCAACGTTATAGACTTTGGGGGGTGCATTTGGACCGTAATGCATCATTTTCAATGAATAACCGGTATCAACAGTGGCAGGTGATATGCCGACCGCCCAACCATGCCAGGTATGTTTAAAATCTGGATTTCTCATTTGAGTTTGAAACATTCGGTTACGCACCTGTATCTTTATATTAACCCCTAATTCTGCCCAATACGATTGTATCGCTTGAAGAAACACCTTTTGCATGGTTTGTTCTGGGTTAGTAGCCACAATAACAAAGTCAAAGTCAAATCCCTTGGAGTAGCCTGCTTCAGCCATGAGTTTTTTAGCTTTTCCAAGATCGTATGAATAATTCTTAATGGGTTGATATCCTCCGATTCCCTTTGCTACAGCCGAATCAGCTAATCTTGCTTTGCCGAAGAAAATGTTTTTGACTATTGATTCTCTATCAATAGCGTAGGCGAGCGCCTGCCTTACTCTTCTATCCTTCAAAGCTGGTTGAGTACTGACATTAAATATGAGTTGCGTCAATTTGGTCGGCAGGGATTTTTGAAGTTTTATCTTGGGATCTTTCTCAATTCGCGGTATATCAGGATATGGTATATCAAGTGCGATATCCAAATCTCCTGCTTCAACCGCCTGTAACCGCGCCGTCGCATCCGCTATTTCAAAGAACGTAATGCCGCCTATCTTTGGGGTGCCTCCCCAGTAATCCTTAAAAGCGACCGTTTCAATGTGGGATCCTGGTACGATTTTTTTTATCATGAAAGGGCCCGTACCGACAATTTGGTCGCGGTATCGGTCAGGTCCAAGTTTCTTGTATTGAGTGGGGCTTTGCATCGCAACGCTACGGTGCATCAGATACCATAAGAATGGTCCGACGGGTTGGCTCAAGACAACCTTCAGTGTATGGTCGTCTAAAACTTCCATTTCCGTTATCTTATCATACAAATACCTACGAGCCGCTGGTTTTGGTTTTTTATCTAAAATTCTTTCGAAGTTCCATTTCACAGCGTCTGCATTGAAGGGTGTCCCATCCTGAAACTTAACCCCTTTCTTAAGGTTGAAAACCCAGACTAAACCGTTCGGCGATGTTGTCCATGATTCGGCCAATTGCCCCTTGGGTTGAAGCGTTAATGCATCGGGTTCTATCAAGTTCTCTGTGATTTGGTGGGCCATAGACTGTAGAGCCGAACCTCCACCGTATTTTGGATCCCAGTCACCTTTAATACTGGCGTAACCGACTCTCAGTATCTTTTCACCCCCTATGATTGTTTGTGGAATCAGAGTTATGGCGAAGATCCCCACAACAAAGACGACAAATGCATGCTTATAATTATAGTTAGATTTCATTTTTCCTCCTAAAATTTAAGTTAATTTTAATACAACTACTCAGTTAAATTAATCAAATTGGGTTAAACGCTTGCGCCCACCCATTTAATTCGCTCTTATTTGTTTTTTTCACATGATAGACCTCCTTTCAATAAATTTTATGTTGGCTTACCACTACGAACCTTTCCCTGAAAGCATCCTCAGAATAGATAATTATGAATTCCCAATTTGGCTGTAATTGAACGCAAACTCTGCTGCGCCTGAGACAAATGGCTAAACAACGAGGCTCATAAATTTCAGTAACTTAAGTATTCATTTATTTCAGTCAATATTATCGTCTTTCGGACAATTTGGATGATGAGATGTTCGTGAAGAAAATATCTCCCCTGCCTCTGTCGGCATTGGAGACAAACTCAATGAACAAGACACCATTTTGTTATTGTAACGCACTGATTTTTTTTCGACCCTACTCTGAAATCAGTTTGATTTTTTTATTGTTGAATATTATTAGTTAGCAGAAGAAATTTCTGCAATTGCATCCATTTCAACATCTGCTCCTTTTGGCAAATTACTTACTTCTACACATGCCCGGGCAGGTTTAGAGTCACCAAAATATTCTGAGTATATTTCATTTAACTCAGCGAATTGAGCTAGGTTTTTCATGTAAATTGTGACTTTCAATACACTATCCAATCCAGAACCTCCTTCTTCCAGAATTATTTTAAGATTTAAAAGTACCCGGTGACATTGTTCTGCAAACGAATTCTCAACCAGTTCTCCACTCTCAGGGTCAAGTGGTATTTGTCCGGAAATATACAGGATGTTACCGCAACTTACGGCTTGAGAATAAGGGCCTACTGGTGCAGGTGCCTTTGATGTTTTAATAATTGAACGCATAATTTTCTGGTTTTCTTCGAATATTATTTATCAGTTTTTCTTTTTAGAATCAGAACCCTACATCACTTTTCAAGTGCCAATATTTTTGGGGGCAATTTCCCTTTATCCAACAACACTTTCCCGTCTATCTTCAAGGAGGGTTTTTTTATCATGTAATCAAGGTGGAGTGGGGCTTCTATTTTGCAGTCATCTGCAAAACCTATATTGGCACCTATACCTATGTGCCCAACTTCATATGCACTCTCGTCATCCATCATATTTCCTGTGAGCTTGGAAGATCGATTAGTATGAACTGATAATTCAGCGATATTATATACGTTGTGACCGTTTTTTTGATCCTCATAGCTCGCAAGAAAATCTCGAAGCTTATCTGCTTCACTTCCTCCTTCTATTTCGGTCACATAGCCCTTCTTAACGGTCAATTTTATTGGTTCCCTGAGTAGATCTCCTTCACCTTCTCCTATCCCAGGACAGTTAATACTTCCATCGACTACTATGACACCTTCTGCAGAGTTCTCATACGGTGAAACCGCTGCATTAATACATGGTATAAAGCAACCATGTGGCTCTCCTTCGGCCGAACTAGCTATACTCCATGATCGGATAGCTGGCCTCCCGATCTTTAATTTAAGATTAGTTCCTTTTTCAGTAGTGTAAATCGCTTCTTTACCAGATTGTATGCGTTCTGCAACCTCATTTACAATATCTTTGTATTTAAGAAAATCCGCTTCTATCCCCCCCCTGATTAACATATCTTCAGTAAACGCAGGCATATTTACCCACCTCATGCCGAGTTTTCTGGCTTCAATTACTGCTTTGGTAGTCGTAACGGTAAAAGTAGTTACTGAGAAAGTTACATCTGCCTTTAGCATAGCTGCGCCTATAACTTCAGGTACAGGATGATTATGTATCTTACCTGGTGTCATTACTACAATAGTTATTTTAGCTCCCATACTGTGCGCTGCTGCGGCTACAACTTCAGCCATATGAAAACAGTTTGTATCTGTCAAAATCATTGCATTTTCACCGGGCTTAGTATCACCGCAAACTTCTACTATCTTTTTGGCACCCTTCATCATTTCAATTCTTTTCAAACTAGACATGATTAAACTTCTATTTTCTTTAAATAATCATATTAAGATGCAAAATATATAAATGACACCGGTGTCATTTATACTCAAATTTTAGTTTCACTCTTTATAGAATACTTGTCAAGTAAAATATTCTCAGAAAACACAGCAGTTGTACTAATGTTCACTTTCTTCTTAGAATCACTAGCAACAAGGAATGAAGTATTTTTTGCAGGTAACTCAGCACCCATCATAAAATTGATTTTAGACAACTCTTTGTCTAATTTCTTTATTTATATTGTTATTCAAGGTTGTTCAGAATGTTTATGTAAGCTGGATTTTTTTTGGGGGGATTGTGTTTCTCTCTAAATAACGAAGTAGGGGGGTACCCCGTAGGGGTTGGTGGGGTCTAATTTTGTAGAACTAATGTAGAACCTGGAGGCAGTTTAAAAGGCCAATATATGGTTTGTAGAACCTTGTAGAACTTAAATAAGATGCCTATTTTACTTAACTTTTATATGGATTAACTACTGATACTATTGACTTTTTTATGGTGGCCAGAGGTGGAATTGAACCACCGACACACGGATTTTCAGTCCGTTGCTCTACCAACTGAGCTATCTGGCCTTTTTACAGGTAAGTATGAATGTAAGTACAGGAGTATTTTGAGAGTTTTTAA
>Ga0310124_10000667_pt1 | contig 23916 bp, 10 predicted proteins | sample CB11b_AW_Bot5_MG_FD_203507 | JGI IMG/M metagenome (GOLD analysis project Ga0310124, IMG submission 203507) | Marine microbial communities from Western Arctic Ocean, Canada - CB11b_AW_Bot5 | ecosystem: Environmental > Aquatic > Marine > Oceanic | place: Canada: Western Arctic Ocean | collected...
CAGGTGCTTCGCCGCCCCGCCGACCGCGTCAGCCAGTTGGTACAGCCCGTCAACGACATTTGCCGGCTCGTAGTTCGAGTCCATCGCGTTTACGGAGACAAACGTGTCTCGGATCGATTGTGCCACCGCCTCAGCTTGCCAGTCCACATCGTCGTTCATCACAGATTCCTCCATCCATTGTTTTTCAACCGTGTGATCAAGCCGCCAGCAGCCTCGAATGTCAGCGCCTTCGTCTCCACACCGTGCTTCTTCAGGATCTTCGCTTGTCGGTAGGTGCAGAACTTACGCTCCGACCTCTTGATCAGGCTGTCCAAAGCCTGGCTCGCCTGATGGAAGCTCATCCGCTCGATCTTGTGGTCCTCAACCCGGAACTTCAGCAACGCCTGGACCTGACGTGCCGTTGGTTGCCGGCCCTTGTGCCAACCCGGTTCTCTCACCGGCACGACGTCCAGGACACCGAACACGTCGACCTCCCTGCTGCTGTACTTGACCGTGGCCTGAATCTTCTCCCGCTGTCTCCGCTCCGAATCCAGTTGCTCCTGGGCCTTCTCCAAGTCCATCTGCACGTCGCCGGACGACTCGCTCGTCTCGGCTGCAATCTTCTTCGCCCGCTCAACCACCTCGTCAGGATACTTGCCACCCAGCACATCGGTCGAAGTCATCAGCTTGTGCCGGCTGTTGCCAACGAAGTCGAGGATTTGGATGTACGGCTTGCCGGAAGCTGCAATCGCCTCACGCCGCTTCTCGGGACTGCCCACACGCCACCAGTCACCGTGCTCATCCTTGCCCTCGATCACTCCAGGCAGGACCCTGGTTCCCCTGCCGGCCATCTGGGCTGCCAATGATCTCGACCTGCAGGGACGTCCCATGCAGAGCGTCCTGATCTGAGGGTTGTCGTAGCCCTCGGTCAACACGGCACAGTTCACGCCGTACTGATACCACCCCGAGCCGAAACGCTTGAGACCTTGGGCACGCTTCTTCTTGTCGCGTGAGTCGATCACGAAGTCGTATCTCGCCTCACTCGGCACTCGACTCACCAGGCAGAACGCCCGACCCGTCTCAGGCTTCCGCATCAGGATCTCGGCAAACCGGCAACCAGAGTCCACACCCGGCAGGAAACACAACGTCTGCCCGGTCCCTGATAGCTCCACGGTCGGCTCGGCAATCTTGTGCAGAACCTCCTCTCGCTTCATCTCATGGTCCAGCATCCCCACCTGGAAGTCTCCGCCAGTCATCTTCTCGTCCAGTTCCGAGAAGTTGATCTCGTCCACCACGATCAGCTGCGACTTGATCGGCACCAACCAGCCGTCCCGGATGGCCGAGGGGCCACCACGCGGATCCAGCAGGGGGTACTCGTAGGCCACGCTGTCAAACGTCTGGCCCAGAGCCGCCTCGTCAGTCCTGTCCGGTGTGGCCGTGCAACCGACCATCCTGAAGTCCTTGTTCTGAGAGAAATAATCTATGATCCGCTGATAGGTCTTGTTCTGTCGCACCGCGTGATGCGCCTCGTCGATGATGAGCAGACCGATCTCGTTCGGGTCAGGGAACGCCTGGGCAAGCCGCTTCGGGTGCAGGGAGTCCTTGCTCGCAAACGTGAGCTTGCCACGCCGGTGACCAGTGCGACCGCGGTAGTCTGCCATCTCCACTTCACCGTAGTCACCGGTGCGATCCTTCCACCGATGAAACGGCTGCCAGATCAGTTCTTCACGATGAGCGATCACCAGCACTTTGCCTTGAGGCCACTGGTCCGCGATGCTGAGGAACGTCTCGGTTTTGCCGGTCCCGGTTGGCATCACGAACAGGGTGGACTGAACATGGTTCAACTCACGGGTCACCGCGTTCATCGTCTCGGTCTGGTAGTCGCGGAGGTATTCCATCAGTTCAACGGGGCAGCCTTGGCATCTCTGCATTCGTTCATCATATTTTCGACTGCGTCAACTATTCCCGTGGCCAACTGGGGCTCCCCTTTCACCATTCTGAGCCTGGGCTCCTCATTCGCATCAAGCCACGCTGCCGTGCGAAGCACCAGATAAGCAAGAAACCTTTCTCGCCCTTCTGGCAGGTAAGCGACCACGTCACTGCATGTGACCCAGTCATCCTTCATCCAGTCATCAACTCGATCAACCATCTTGTGGATCCTCCACTTCCAGTTCAATTGCCGGCTTCCTGATCGCCTCGGGCAGCGAACCCCACTGAGCCTGGTGCATCCAGCCCAGATCCTCGCACTGATCGCAGCCACTCCCCTTGCAGATCGGGCACACGGCAAACGGACGACCGGACACCAGTGCGGATGACCAGTTGTTCGCATCCGAAAGGATCTCCGTCACCGGCAGGTGCTCGCCGCCATCCTCCTCGAACATCTCCTCCAGACGAACACGGCACTTGCCGATAACATTGACAATCCCCTTGATCTCGCGTGCCAGTTCAAATACCGGACGCAGGCGATCAGGGACCACGGACTCCACGCTGTCCATCAGCGTGTCCTTCTCACGCCGGATCCGCTTGAACGCCTTGCTGATGCTCTTGTTCAGTTGTAACCGCAGCCCATCAGCACGCTCATGGTCCTCGTCAGACTCGGCGAGGTCGATCTCCTCAAGTACCACGATGCCCTTCTCTGCCGTGCGGTAGTCCATCCCCACAGCCTGGGCTGCAATGTCGCGTGACTTGCGTCCGTCACCCTCGCCCTCCTCGTTCCGCCGCAGCTTCGCCGCCTCCATCTCGATGGGCTTCAGGACCGAATACTCACGGCACTTCTGCTCATTCGTCTTGTCACGCTGACGATTCATCATGACCAGGAACCGAGCCTGCTCATCAGGATCGGTGATGTCGGCACGTACCAGTGGGACTGTGGCCTGGTCGGTCATCCTCGCGGCAATCATCCTCCGATGTCCCGAGAGGACCACGTTGTTCGGAAGACACACCAGCGGCGTGACCACACCCATCTCCGCAACCGTGTCCAGGAACTCCTGGTCAGGCATCGCGTCCCGGTAAACCTCCTCGTTCACCGGGTGCGGCTTCAGGATCATCGGATCCATGTACTCGATACGTGCTTCCTCTTTTGGCATCACTCTGTCTCCTGTTTCCTGACTCGGGGTTAATCTGGTAGCGGTCTCGTTGTCGGGACCCTGACTATCTGAACTTCGCGGCCTGCGAGTGACGTATTCCAGAGGTTGATGCAGACCCGATACATATCCTCCTGGCGTACTTGGCGGCGGTTCCCCTTTCCAGATCCCTGTATGCTGCTCGTCATCAGCCAGTTGCGGAGACGCAGACCTGGAGTGTCTGGCGTCAAGAACCCCAAGCCGTTTGCGACAGCGCGCCAGAACTCCACGGCTTTGTCTGGATTCGTATTGGTGGTGGCCAGCATCGCAGCCATCACTGGTGCCCGACGCATGTGCTGTGTTTCCTGAGTGACCACCTCGGGTATCATCTTGGCGACGTGGTGACAGGTAACATTCCACGGGCCCAACATCTGCGTCGCCACCTCGTCGCCATCGAACATCTTTTGTTGAGTTCCCGCTTGAAGAAGCGATGACATCCCGGTCACGAGAAGTTGCTCCATCCGTTGCGAGAGGTAATCGAACTCGCCGCCAAGATATGACGAGACTACGTGAGTTTTGACGCGATGCCTGCCGCGGTCGAAGGACGCATACAGCTTCGCCATCGACTCGAGATCGCTGGCCTCGTATTTCAGGATCGCAACCTTGCCGTCGGAGATCGACTTCGTGTCGAGACGCGCCCAACAGCAATGCTGGCCGTTGATACGGTATGTCGTTCCCTCCAGATCGCACGACGCCAGCTGCACCAACTCCAGGAGGAAGGTGCCCCGCTCCATCGCGGTGACCAGGGTATCGACCCAGCCGTTCGCAAGCGATCTATCTCTGTTTACCTCGGGCAGAGTCAGCCACCGCTCGGCCAGCCCCTTCGTGAACCGAACCGACCCGGACGACAGCAGCGTGGTCCCTCCTCCAAAATTCTCGACGAGCGACTGATCCCGTCGCGCAGTTCGCCTCTTGTATACCTTGACCATCCTCACTCTCCCCTGGGTTTAGGTTTCCGATCTCGATGTCGCATCCATCAGAACGGCACCTCCGATTCCACGTAGCTTCGAGCTTCCTCCAGCATCTTGTCCACTGGTGTGCCATCGTCGGCCTTGTGCTGCAGCAGTACGAGAGTCGCATCAGCAAGCTTCTCGTCGTTCTGAACGTCGTCAATCCCATCCTTCTTCCCCTCCCACAGCCAATGCACCACAAGGCTGGCTTCCTCCGGAGTCGTGCAGCCGATCTCATGCCGCAGGACGTGGCGCAACTGGTCGGGTCCAGGCTTCTCAACCGGCTCCTGATTCTCCGAGGGGTCCGGTGACGCCTGGGCTGGCTTGGTATTGGCCTCACCTGGCTCCTCACCGGCTGGCAATGCCCATTCCGGCAACGGCGGCGGGAGCCAGTAGAACTGTGTGCCGTCCTGGGTCTTGGCATACTGGGCACCCCAGGTCCCCTTCTCAACGACATCCGCGAATCCAGATTCCAGTTCGTACAGGTAGCGACCGATGCCCCACTGGCACGCTGCCCTTTTCATGCTGTCCGAGAGGGCCGACTTGACCGGCTCGAAGTCACGAGCGTCAGCACCATCCCACTTGGTGAGCCAATACATTCCAGCCCCGTGTTCTTCACACCGGATCGCCAGACCGCATATCACACCACCGTTGGGACCGGGCTTGAACTCGTTCGACCACCCCGCTGGTCCGAGAATGTCGTCCAGGCGGTTCTGGATGGCCCTGTTCGTGACGTAGGCAAAGACCCTGGCCCACACTCCACCTTGCTTGAGGCCTGAAGAGCCTACCCTCCACTCGATCTCGCTTGCGTCGAAGGGTGCCTGCAGGTTGTACCAGTTGACCAGATGTTCTTCGCTCACTTCAGTCTCCTTCCATTATTCTGATGACGTTACTTGATCCTCAGCGTCTGCTCGCCTGTGACCAGTTCAGCACCAAGCACGTCGTCCCCGGCCTTGAGCGCCTTGAGAACGTCCGCCTTCAGCAGCTTGGGATCCTGTGCCGCGAAGTACACATCCGAGATCAGGTCCTCGTCCACGATGTGGCACCGCGGAGGCTTCTTTGCCAGCGTGATTGCGAACAGATCGGAGTTGACCCTGTCGCAGCCGATCGCCTGCATCTGATCGAACAGGTAGCCCTTGAGCCAAGACACCTTGTTCGCGGTGGTTCGAGCACGCTCAGTCAGTCGCTTGGCTTCTTCCTTGCAGGTCGCAGCCGAGGCTTCCAGCGACCGGACAACCTTGACGAGATTCTCAGCCTTCGTGTGGAACTCGTCTTCGATGGCCGCAAGCTGCTCGTTCAGTTCAGCGTCGATCTCTCCGTCAACCGCCTCCGTCTCCACTTGCTGCCACAGCGCCTCGTACGCTGCCGGTATCTCGTAGAGTTTCATCGTCCCTGCCATTGACCAGTTCTCCCCTCAAAATGCGTAACGACTCGGGAGCTTCCAGCCCCAGCCGAACCTGCCTGCTGCCAACCTCCAGAATCGTCACCACGATGTCCGGACCCAGGTGAACCAACTGCCCCTCAGATCGGGTAAGCACCAACATCTACCGTCCTCCATAACGGGATTGACTGCTGAGCCAAGATCCTACAGCCTTGATTCTGATTGTCAATAGCCTGTTGTGGTGGTTTGTCAGAAAAGAGGCTCGGTGTACAAAATGTACACCACCAGACTGCAGGACTCTTTTATTTTCTGGGCGTGAAACAGTTTTCACTGACCGAGAACTTCCCTTGCCCTGCGTCTCTGATACCGTTGATCACGGTCCCTCTCACGGTAGGCTGAGAAGGTTTCGCGTTTGGGGTTGAACTTGGTCCGTCCTGTGCCTCTGAGCGTCTTGCGGGCTGATCTGCGCATCTTGGTGAGCTTCTTGCGCAGTTGCTTCGCCTGGTCCCGGTTACCAGCATCCTGGGCTGACCAGATCTTCTGCTTCAGCAACTCCACTTCGTTGCCAACCACGGCGAGCCGATACTTGTCACGCTTCATCCTGCCAATCGCCAGGTCATCCACAACATCCTGGGCCAGATCACCAGCCTCCTTGGTGATTGCACGACGCTTCGAGTCCCCCTCCTCCATCGCACGAATGTAGAACATCAGGGTGATCGCCCTGGTCGCATCCTTCAGCTTCAACCGCTCATCCTTCTGGGCCTCCGTCTCCATCCGAGTCGGATCATTACCCCTGATCACCGCCCTGTTCGACTCGTCATACAGGTAATCAATCGGCTTCGGACGGCTACCCAACGGGCCACCACGCCGGAACAGACGCCCGGCAATCGGGATGTCAGAGACCGTCTTCAGCTTCTTCAGCTTGAACAGGTCCTCCAGCGTCTCGCTGCCACGCAGGAGATCCATCGCCATCGGACCGGCAATCGACCCAACCGCATGGTCAATCTGCTGCGGTGACAGGTTCAGCACCTTGCCCAACGACTTCGCCGCGGAAGTGGTGTACTCGTTGTACTGATGCTCACGAGCCACGCGTTCACCACCAGCACCTGCAGTGAACCGCGGACTCACAATCGGCGTGCCCCAGAACGACTTCTTGTTCAGGCCCAACTCCATGATCGCTTTCGGCAGGACCCCCAAACCATTCGTCGGAGCCAATTCCATCCCGCTGACGCCACCCTCGACCGGAATGTCAATCGGCATCCCGCTCTCGAAGTACACCTTGCACCACTCCAGCACCGCCTCCTTCTGGCCTGGGTCCTGGTACGCCGAGTCAAGCAACGCGACCAGCAGACCACCGAACAACTGACCAGACTCGTAGGCCATCGGGATCTGGACCAGCACCTCCTCTCCGTTGATCGTCATCGGAATGTGGTAGAACATCCACTTCCGAGTGTCGTCCATCTTCAGCCACCAGTCCTCATCCTTGTTCCGCCACCAGTTGAGCAACGCCAACCCGGCAAGCTGCAGGCCCCTGGCTGCCACCTGAGCACGCAACTGCTTCTTGCCACGTCCACCAACCGCTCGACCAAACGCACGCCAACCCTGGATCGTCGCGTTGAAGAACGGAATCACCTGGTTGTAGCCCCTCGCCAACTCGCCGGCAGCGGTGAAGTCCACGGTGACCTGCTTGGACGCCAGTAGCAGCTTCAACGAAAGCTCATGCGTCATCCTGTCCCCAGGCTTCCAACCTGCTTCCTTGGCCAGCAGCTTCATCTCCGTGATCCGGGCCGCCGACTCGGGGAACTGGATCACATCCTTGAACCAGTCGAAGAACGTCACGACCTGGTCCTTCGCAGCCACCGTCGTCGTACCGTTCCATCTCCACGGCGCAAACCGGACGATCCTGCGACCGATGTTCTTGCCCATGAACGCCTGGCGTGCTGAACGACGTGTGTAGTTCGAGTCCTCCATCAACTGCAGGCTCATCTGGCCACCAAGCCGCTCGAACAGCTTGATCCACGGAGACGTCTTGCGACCACCAGTCAACGCATCCAGGAACGTCGAGACACCCGAGGCCATGTAGTGCCCGAAGATGATGAACCCGTTCTGCTGGCTCTGGGTATTGATGTACAGCGTCTGCAAGTCACGCATCGGGTTCGTAATCAAGCCGAACGAGGCCCGCATCCCCACCGTGCCCAACCGGAACAGACGTGCCGGACCACGGAACAGGGTCTGGAACAACGCATTCGCGTAGATGCTACGCTGGATCCACTTGATCTGGCCCGGATTCATCCCTGCCAACGCCCGGTAGATCGGATCGGGAACACGATACCACTTCAGCTTACGCACCTCCTTCATCGAACCGTCTTCCTGACGCACCTCCTCACGCACCATCGCCGGGATCATCGGGTCCCCATCCTTCGGCTTCACCGCTCCCGTGAAAAACATCACCGCACGCTGCAGGTTGTCCATGTCCTCCGGCTTGACCTGGCTCCCCTGAGCATTCTCGTAGGTCACGGAAATGCCGCCAGACTTCAGTTCCTTCTCGATGGTGTTTAGCAGGCTCTCGACAGTTCGACTCACCGCAGGAACCTTCTTCCGCTCCTCCAGGAACATCACCGACCCCATCCCCGGAGTGGTCGTCGCTATGTCGATCATCGTCTGCAGCACGTTGTAGTTGTGCGTTGCGAACACGATGGCCTCAGCGTTCGTGATCGCCTGCTGGAACGGATCCCTGATCTGCTCCATCGCTGAACCACGTAACCGCTTGATGATCTCGCCACCACTGGCAGTCGGGCTGGATGACTCGCTCACCAGGACGTCGATCTCTCGAAACACCCTCGCCAAAGGCGCGTAATCGCCTGGATCACGTCTCTCGATGTCCTCCACCAGCATCCGCATGAAGTCGTTGCTGCCACCCATGTAGTCCAAGACACCCTTGTTCCAGTCATGGTAGAGCTTGGCCGCAATCCCAAACTTCTCGCCATGCCGCTTGTCCATGATCGAGATGATCTCCTTCGCCTGAGATTCCGTCATGCCGGGGTTGCGAGGCGACGGTTCCAGATTCCCTGTTCTTGGGTTGATCTGCTCGTCCAGCAGCAGAGCCCGAGCACGCCGAGCCCACAGGTAGATTCCGAAGTCGTAGTAGTCTTCCAGATCCAAGTGATCGGAAATCTCATTGAGTGCAGGGGCGCTCGTGTCGTTACCTTCCCAGTCACGCATCGAGTCGTTCACCATGTAGTTCACGATGCCCGAATGAGCCAGGCGGTAGCCCTGGGCCATGTTGTAGATGTTCTTGCCTTCAGCGGGCTTCTTCCCGGTGACGGCCTCGTACTCCTTGTCGAACAGGTGCAGCGGCTGCAACGCGTCCCACCACGATCGCAACGTCTTGCCCGGAGCCAAGCGAGCCTCGTTCTTGAACGATTCCCACCGCTCACCAAACGAGCCACTGTCGATCACGTTATCCTTGGCCCACTGCTCAACACCCTGCTCCCCATAGTCCAGGGACATCTGATGCACTTCATCCAGTGCCCGAGCACCTGCTGGATGCTGACGCTCGATCATCTCGGTGAACCACTTGTAGAAACCAGGCGCACCCTTCTTCGCCGCGTTGCGGTCAGTCAGGTAGAACATCATGAACTTGGCGAACCCCTGTCGCTTCCAACCACCCTTCGGGGCTTTCTTCACCTTCCGTACCTCAGCCGGTTCAGCCATCTCCAGCAGTTCGTTCTGCATCCCCCTCTCAATCAACGGGCCAGTCCACGGGCCACCACGTGGGGTCCCGTACAGGATGATCTCCAACGCTCGACCCAGTTCCCAGGCAGCAGTCCGGAAATCGTGAGCTTCCCTGATCTTGATGACCATTGGGAAGACATACGTCTTGCCCTTGGCGGGGATGTTCTCCCCGGTGAGCAGAGGGAACCCTCTTGCACCACGGTATCCGAACAGCTTGGGGATCTGGCTGATACGTCGGATGATGTGCCAGGCCGCGGTGGGACGCACCTTCCTTTTCTTCTTCCGAGCGGACATCGGAGTGCCCCACTGTGTGGTCACAGCCCGGTGATCCTCGTCCATTGCCTCGTCAGGCCGGTCCCACGACTCCTCGTAGTCAATCCCATCCCGCTCGTCGTCAAGCTCCTCAGCCTCCTCAGCGTCTTCAATCACAACCCGCGCTTCATCCCGCATCTCGTCTATCAGTTCGTTTGGCATCTGAGCACGAAGGATCCCCGACAACGGACCATCCCTCACCTCGGTGAGTATCTCTGCAGCACGGCTGATCGAGAGCAGGGGCGACTCCCACCGCCGGCCGCCATCCTCACTCTCGATGATCTTGCCAGACCCCTCGTTTTCCAGGTCCAAGCCAGCAGCAATCGCAATCGCTTCCGGATGATCGAAGGCCCACGCCCGCTCCAGGACCTCACGGTTGGCCAAGGCTTCTGCGGCAGGCCATTCCACCGACTCTGCGATCGGCTCCGCTCCCTCACCTTCCTCCAGTTCGTAGGCACGCTCCGCAGCCGTCTCGTCCATACCCAATACGATCTGCCATATCTCCAGGGACCTCGCCTCCTGGCTCAACTCCTGATCGGTGTCGTACAGGACGACCAGGCGATCCATGACCGACCGGAGACGAACCGCTCGCTGCTCGGTCTCCTCGTCACTGATCTCCTCCACCTCCGTCCGGCCTTCCTCCGAGTCCACGTCGCGCTGAGACTTCGACAGCACACCGCGTATCCCCGAGGCCCGCTCAGGATCCAACTCGGCAATCTTCTGGCTGAGAATCAACGCGCCTTCAGGGTTCAGGTCGGCCAGCACGAACTCGACATCACTGTACATGTCGATCTCGTCACCCTCCTCGCTGAACAGCTGCGGGGAGTCGAAGGCGTCACGCAGGTACTTCTTCACTGCTGCGTTCGGACCAGCACCATCGAAATACTCTGCAATCTCGTCGGACATCTGCTCAAGGAAGTCCTCGTCACGCTCCTCGGCAGCTTCCACCGCCGGCGACTCCTTCAACTCGCCCGTCTCCACCTCCACAACCGGAGGATCCTCAATCGTCATCGGCTCCTTGACCGGCTCCACAAGATCCAGCTCGACAGACCCGAACTCGGCACCCATCCGGTGCTCGATACCCTGCTCAATGACCTTCTCCTTGCCCTTCTCGCCAACCTTCCTCCCAACGTATAGCGATGGATCATTGAGCGCCTCGTGGATCAGGACGTCCGGCTGTATTGGTGCCCAGTTCTCCGGTATCTCCACCGGGAACAGGACGTCAGACCCACTCTCCTCGATGAAGGAAGCCTGACCACCCACCTTCTCGACGATGCCCCGCACCGCCCTGTTGAAGATGCCTGGGAACGACCACCCATCCCTCTGTTCCCTCTGCCTCACGAGGAAGTCGAGGATCATCCTGGCTGCGAGTGTGGGCTGCTCCACTCCACCCTGATCGAACAGGCCACTTTGCCTGATGAGATCATCCAAGAGCCCCATCTTGGTTGTTTTCTTGGGGTTCCTCTCGATCAGCAGCACAGCTTCGTTGAGTGCTGCAGAGATGTCGGCTGACGGATACTGATTGCGCAGGGTGAGCAGAGCCGGTACAGCCGCTTCAACCGTGTTGAGTAGGGATTTGAGGCCGGGGACATTCAACGCCTCAACCGTTTCAATCGGGAGGATGCTGAGCAGCATCATGTTACGGACCAGTGTCCTCCCCTCAGGCGTCAGCATCCCATCTTTTGGACGGAAGTATTGAGGCCGCGACGCAGGAGACAGGCTCTTCTCCAGCAATTCACGGAACCGCTTGGCTGCAGGAAGGTTGCTCGTCACGGCGTCACTGAACGTCTCGTCCTCACCAATGTCCATCTCCGCGATCAATCGCTGGTCGATCGCACCACGCAAAGAGTTGGCCGTCCGCATCGGGTCCTGAGCCACCTTCAGCGAGTCGTTCGTCTGACGACCAATCAGATCCGCCTCATCGCTCCGGGGATCGACTTGAACCATCCGCACGAGGATGTAGGTGGTCTCGTCATCGAACAGGCTGGTGTCGATGCCGAGTGCGGGAGCTTCTTCCATGAAGGCCGGCGTGTACCACTCGTCCAATACGCCCTTGCCATGCGAATACTGCAGCATGAACAGGCGACTGTTACCGCCGAGGATGAACCCCTCCGGCGTCATCAGCGGTCCACCGTCGATTGCAGATGCAGACTTGAAGAAGAAATCAGGGTTCTTCAACTCTGCACGCTCGATCACCAGGTTGTCTTCGTCGCTGTTCTTGACATAGCCACGCGGCTGAATCTTCAACCCCTCCTCGAATCGTGGCTCTTCCCCCAACCAGCCTGCAGAGTAGTTGTGACTGCCGATGACTCGCTCGATCGGTACTGCTGCGTAGGTGATCGGCAGCGGTTCGGCCCGACCAGCCAGTACGATCGTGTCCTCGTTGCCGAGGATCACCAGTTCTGGAGGGATCAGATCCAGAGCCGAGGGGTCCTTCTTGCCCTTCTTCTTGGTCAAAGCTGCCCGTTCATCGTAGCGGACTCTTTTTGCAGGCAGGTCGACGTCGACGGTTTCCCCCGCATCGAATCTCTTTTGGGCTGCGTCATACGCTGCTACCAGTGCCTCGGCAGTTTGGCCAACTGCTGCTGGTGGATCCTGTGCCGTCAGGATGTCGTTGATGACCTGTGCCTTCTTCCGCTTCGTGAACTGCGTCTTGGTCCCGATCTCGAACTCATCCACCCAGATCGGCTTGAGTTCCGGCCTCTTCATCGCCTTCAATTGGGCTCGGGTGTACATCTCCTTGGCCGGCGGCGCATCTGCTGAACGCCAGGTGACCATCGTGCCACCCTCCACCTCGGTGGCCTTGATGTCCTGAGCGCCACCCGCTCTCAAACGAGCACCCAACCGGTTCGCTTCCTCGGGGGTTGAGAGAATCTCCATCCCATCTTCCGCGGCCTTGTCCTTCGGTCGCTTGAGGCCCTTGATCTCAGCCTCAGCGGCAGACCACGCCTCGTCCTCGGACTTCCATGACCGCGACTTGATGCCAAGGCTCTTGGCTGTAGCCGCGGGGATGTTGCTATCTTTCAGCTTGCCCATGTCCTTCTTGCTGATGGGCTTACCATCCTCACGCTCCCACGACAGCACACTTGGCACATTCCCTACGAAAACAAACCTGCCAGTCGGCGTCACGATGGGCTGGAACAACAGCACCGAGGGGGCCGGTGCAGGAAGTGCCTCGATCTCTTCTTGGATCTTCGCGGCTTCGGCTTCTGCTGCGACTACGGCTTCTCTTGCCGAACCTAAAAGCCTGTTGCTTTCTTCGACGAAATGCTCAATCCCCTTTTCTTTGATGTATGCAACTTCTTCACTGTCTGGATTCTTCGCGTGCTTCTTTATCGCAACCTTTACCCGATGCTCTAGTGTTTCCAATGCGTCTCGCGTTTCCTCCACTTTCTCATTGGCTACTCTTTCTTCTTCACGAAGACGACCTAACGGTGTCACTCCATAAGTTGCCGGTTCCGCAGCTGCGGGGGCTTCTTCATGATGTCTCTCTATGTACCCCTTTGCCGTCTCTACATCTTTTGTTCGTCCGTCTAATTTACCTTTTGCGTCTTTCACATAACCACGGGCTTGTTCCAGCATCTCATTTGCTTCTTGTCTTGTTATTTTCTCCGTGCCGACAGGATGCTCTGCTATCCAACCCTCAATCGTCTCAAGGTCGCGTTGTAGTTTTTCTAATTCCTGTTGTGCTTCCTCTACAAAAACACTCGCTTGTTCCAATACCTCCTGTGCTTCTTGTCTTGTTATTTCCGGCTCCGCAGCTGCGGGGGCTTCCGCCGGCACCGGCTCAACCGCTGGCTTGGCACGTTCCCCAGACTCGAACCTCCTAATCTTTTTCACGAGTTCCACAACTGCTGGATCGTTCACGTCGAAAATCAGCGAAGCATCAATCGTTGCCGATTCTGCATCACGCTTGTCAGATTTGAATTGAACTTGTCCAGTTCCAGAGATGCCCACAACCTCCGCAATGAGGAACTTGCCACTGATATTGACCAACACTTCGTCACCGGGCTGAAGGTCGTATCCCTCCACTCGTTCCCTGTTTGCCACAACCTCCTCACGAACACGTTGCTGCTCCTCGGGACTCATATTGTCAAATTCAGCTTTCGACGGAGGAGGAACAAACACTTCCTCGGCGATTTGCTTCCCCGTCTTCCCCTTCTTCCCCTTCTTCCCCTTGGGGACCGCCGCAGATGCCGCCGCCAGGTCACTCTCGGCAGCCACAATCTCGGCTTGCTTGGCAGTTATGGCCTCATCCAATGCCTCCACCTCTGCCTTGTCGCCTTCCTCCTCTGCCTTCTCGCGTTGTTCGTTCAGCAGGTCTCGTTGCGTCGTCAGGACTTCGACCTGTGATTGTGCTTCAGCAACCGATGTGTCCGGGGCAGGCTCCTCTACAACGGGGGCTTCTTCAGCAACAGTGGGCTCCGGTGTAGCTGCGGGTTGTGCTGCAGCCTCCTCCTCACCCAGCACATCTGGAACCAGCGACACGGTGGTCTCAGGCTCAGGAGGTGGCAGCGGCTCCTCGCCAGCCGCCTCCCGGCGAGCGTTCTCAATCTGGTGCAGGAACGACTCCTCGTAGGTCTTGAGCGCTTCGAGTGTCCGACCACCTTGGGCCAACTCGATAGCGCTCTTGAACTGGAGGTCGTTGTAGAGATCCGCATTGGTGGGATCGGCGATCTCAGGGTGGTCCTCGATCATCGCCAGGATGCGGTCACGCCTCTCCAGCATCTCGTCCTGAGTACCCTGGTCCATCCCCTCCGCCATGCTGTTCCACTTGTCCCTGAACCCCTGGATCTGGTCCTGGATCTGCTCCCGGTGCTCCTTCTTGCCCAGGTCGAAGTCCTCCTCCTCGGTCTTCCCTTCCAGCCTGATCTTCTCGCCTTCCTTGGGGAGTACCTGACGCAGAGTCTCAGGCAGATTGTTGTAGTCCTGACGGAACTTCGGACGACTTGGGTCACGCTCAAGGAACTTATCAATCGCAGCCATGCCCGTTTGGCCACGACCGCGAAGACCTCCGTATACGTGAGGCAACCCGAACGCTGCACCGAAGAACCCGAACGCAATCATCTCGACCTGGAGTTGCTCCTTCGCCGCGGCACGCACCTTCGGGTCCTTCGACAGCAGGTTCTGAAGAAGCCCGTAGTCCTCGTCGATGCCTGACCACTTCCGGCCTACCTCGATGAGACGCTCTTCCTCGAATTCGCCAAGTATGCCATGCCAGCCCACCTGGTTCTTCTTGGCAATAAACTGAGACAGGCGAGCACCGGGGTACTTCTTCAGCCAGGCGTGAGTCACGCCCTCCATCAACTTGCTCAGCCCGGTGATACGACCGACGCCCTTCAGCACGATGCCGCCAGTCATCTCCGAGCCGAGTTCGAGGTACGCGGCCAGAGGACCCTGCCACATCGCCTTCCCGAAGTCGGCCTCGTCACCCTTCAGTGCCTCTCGCACCAGCAGTTCCGAGGTCTGCCTGGCGATCATGCCAGGGTTCTTCGCGGTCATCACCGCAACTCCAGCCGCACCGCCAGCCACTTCGCCCAACTTCAGCGCGGCCTTGCCGATCAGCTTGGCACCCTTCTTCTTGGCAAACTTCTTCAGTCGCTTCTTGGCAAACTCCTTGAGAACCTTCACCATCGCCTTGCGACCTACCGTGACGGCACCACCCGTTGCGGCAATCTCCACCATGAAGGCAGGAACCTCAAGGATGACCTCCGCACCCTTCTCCCACGTTCCAAGGCTCTCGTACCGATCAACGTCCGAGAGGTACTTCCCAATGCTCTCGGCATCGTCAGTCCAGTAGACTCCGGTGTTATGTCGGACTATCGCCTTGTAGGCCCCGTAAAGATCCATCGCCGTGACTCCCCCCCCAACAAACGGGAGCCTCGTTTTGCCACGATGCTTTCGCTTCTCCCACGAATACTGCTCACGATCGAATGCGAGCTTGTGCTTCTCAAGCTGCAGCCCGAACTCGCCCTCGCTTGTAATGTTCCCCTGCCGCTTGTGGACACCAGGCCCTACTTCACGCCTCGTAGTGATCCCTGGAGCCACGGGCTTCGAGGACTCATCCGCCCAGTCCATCATGCCTGGCGATACGGATTCTGGAGGTGCTTGTGCAAGCATCTCGGTGCCGAGAGGGTCCTCTACCGTCTCTGCCGAGAACTCCTCCGCTCGCTGCCAGGGTTCGAGATCCTCGTCTATTTCATCCCACAACGGCACAGCGGTTGACATTACGAACGCCTTTGTCAGAACGGAGACGGAGGAGGCTGAAACGAACTGCGCTGCGGCTGCGACGGACCAGGCCCGCTCCGCATCAAATCGTCAAGACTGGTCACGCTGTCGATCATGCTCTGGCTGACATGCTTGAATACCGTCTTGCCAGTCTTCCTGTCCCGGGACAGGAGCACATCGCCAGCCTTCACCAAACCATCCGCGACCATCTTCGTGAACTCATCTCGCGTCGGCATGGGGATATTGGAAATGGAAGCAGGGCCTTCCTTCGTCCAGCGATCTGCCGCTTGTGCAATCGCCCTTGCAGCACGAACCTGACTATCACGCGCTGCTTCAAGCTTCTGTGCGCCGCTCAGCGGGGTGTCGGGCTTAGTGAACTCTGACGGAAATCCGTGAAGCAATGGCTTCTTGTAGTCCTTCGACCATTTGCCACGGTTCACCCTCATTGCCTGCTCACGAGCCAGGTCGCCCTTCCGGCCCTCTTGCAGATACGCCGTCAGGTAATCGTTAGTCTCCTGCCCCAATTGCTCCAGCGCCTCAAATGCACCAGGCGTGCCGACTCCCTTTGGATTCGTTGCCTGGTACAACGGTGTCACTTTCTTCGTCTCACGCGTCGCCGGCAACCGAGACGCAACAGTTCCAGTCGCCTCCTCTCGCTTTGCTGAAGGCTCCTGATCCGCCGGCGGGCGTCTGATCAATGGGGGTGGTTCTTCCTGGCCACCAAGGCGTCTCTCGTCTATCCCTCGTAACCGGCCCCTCTCCTCCTGGTTCCCCTGCAACTCCTGAATATAACTCTCCATCGCTTTCAGGTGAGTATCACCATGAGGTCCGAAGACTCGCGTGAATTGCTCAGGATCATTCTGCCGCAGCTGCACCGCATCATTATAATTTTTTATGGTGCTGTTCAGATTAGACGCATCGGACTCGGCCGAACTCTGCCAGCCTGGCGTATTGGGTCTCAGCCCGTGGTCTCGGTAGACGTTGTTCTCGGCATTTTTACGCAATTCCGCAGCAGGCACGTTCCGAGGCATCGTCTTCCGGTGGGCTGCCAGTTGTGCCTCCAGGTCAGCGATCTGACCAGTATCCGACCCCGGTTTTAGTCTTTCTGCCGCCCTTGAAGCCGAGATTTCTTCGGCGATACGATCCTTCTCGTCTTCGTAGTCGATCCTGGCCACTTCGTCCACCTGGCTGGTGCTTCTCTGGTATTCCTCCTCAGTCTTCACCAGCTTCAGGTACTCGGCCTGCTCGCCTACCGTTCTGTCCGCTGCAGGGGTGTCCGTGGACGGAAGCTTGCTTCGACCGGCTCTGCCACCACCAGCACCTTTGCCACTGTCCAGCAGCACGGGGGCCTTCTTATTCTCCGGGTCCATCCACCATCTCGTCCCGTCACCGTTGTCAATCGAGTTATCGCCGAAGTTTGTACGAGGATCGGTATACCCCAGCCGTGACTGGTTGATCTTGTTGATGTGGTAGTCGTATGCCTTCTGCAGCTGCGGGTCATTCGGGAAGTTCATCAGCCCCGTCTTGGGGTTGACCTGAGCAAAATACTTGCCGTCATCACCCCCCTGGCGTATTGCCGTGGCAAACTTCTGGTGCAGATCTCCTCTGTAACGCCGCTCCGCGTCCTGTGTGTTGAATGCAGACTGGACCTTGCGGTCGATGGTCTCAGGCGAGTTCTCCCACCTCGCTATCGCCTCAGCGTCGAACACCTTCTGGTGGAGGTCCAGATAACTTTCCTGCCCTTTCACGCCCAAGCCTGAAAACGCCTTAGCGTCCATCCCACCCAGTAGTCCGTCATCGCCAATGACGTTAGTCATTGCTTGAAATTTTGCAGCATTCGCCACGCTCTGATTCATATTGCCAGCAAGCTTCGCCTTCGCTGCCTGCTGACGCTGCGCCATGCCAGCCTGAGCCATCTTGGACTTGAGCCCGAAGTTCATCAGGCCGAGACCGAGACTACCAATCGTGCCGACCGCACCCAGGGCCATCTGCATCGCAAACTGACGTTCACGCTGCTCGTACTCCTGCTTCCATTTCCGGTACTCGCCCTGGCCGCTCTTGAACGAGAGGTCGGCAACACCAGTGATCGATGCACCATGCTTGACAGTAATCGGCATCAGCGAACCTCGCCATTCTCACGGATGAACTCATGGTCCTGGCCCACATGAGACAACACCTTCTCCCAGAACTTCTGCATCGGCTTGAACAACCAGCCAATGTACCGCCCAAGCGTCTTCTTCTTCCGGTCCTTCCGGTAGTGCCAGTTGCAGTACGCCACAGCCGGGTCGGTGAGGAAAATACGCACCGCGAGCTTCACCAGCTTCGACTTCCGCATCAGAGGCACAAGCACCTCGCTGACCTTGTAGTAGCCGTTGATGACTCGACGTGAGAGTTCCGGGTCGACCTCGCCCTTCCACTCCTCACGCATTCTGCGGATGCACTCGTCCAGCGTGCCGTCGCCGTACCTGGCCTCCATGAAGATGAAGCAACAGCCCCGCTTGGGAGCCTTCTGCTCCTGGCCACTCTTCCCGTACTCGAACATGATCTTGGCCATCGACTCGGTTGACGGGTACTCGTCTGTGCGACCCTCGATGATTCTCATGTACTGCTTTGCCATCGAATCGTGCAGGCCCAGACGTGCCTCGCCAAGCTGCCCGTACATCCGACCCAACTGCTGCTGCGTCTCCAGTTGAGCACCACGCAGACCAGCCGACATAGCCGTTGTGCTCGCCATCCCCGTGCCGGCAGCCCTGGCGTAAGCAGATTCACGCATCGATTCGCCCTGTCGCAAAATGTCCTTTCGCTGCGCTTCACCCATCCCTTGCATGAGAATCCCCTGATTCTTCATGTGCTGGCCCATGATGTTCTGCATCTGGGCGTAGCGGGTTTCGTTCCACCACTTCGCGTAGGCCCTTTGAGCCTCAGTCTGCTCAACGAGCGCCTGTCGTGAACCAGGCCCGGTAGTGCGATCCTGACCCGATTTGTTGTACTGCCTGATCCAAGTGTCCATGGCATCCGGGGTGACTGCCCTCCAGTCTGAACGCTTCACGTAGCTCACTTCTCCCGTTTCCGGATCAGTGACCGAGTCGTACTCTCGGAACTTTCCGGTCGTCGTACCGGGGATTGCAAACTTGAACTTCTCCCTTTGTGGCGCTTGCCAAATCGCCCTCGAACGCTGCGTGACAGACGGTGCATCACTGTCCAGTGCAGGCGCGTCGTAGAACGGTAGGTTGTACGTCAGTTGCTGGGCAGAACCAGTGGGTCCAAAACCAGGCAACTGAATCTGCTGAGTAGTATGCGATGGCGTCGTCATGCGTTCTACAGCCGTCGTGTAGAGCGGATCGCCCGGCGCACCCTCCATCCCGCTGTATCCAGCGACCGCCTGTGATCCACCCGTGATGTACTGAACGGGAAGATCAGGCTGGCCCGCTTTCCTGCCAGAATATGATCCGTAGGTCAGGTCTTGGCCTGCAATCCGGTAATGAAGCGACATGATAATGTCCTTTTGTGGCTATTCCTGATCCGCAATCTCTACCGTGATTGAATCCATTGCCGCATCTGCCGCTGTAGTTGCCGCGACCATCGCCGCTGCCTGTGCATCCTTCAGGGAGTATGACCGCATCACCTGCCCAACGTAATCAAAGATCTTCTCGATCGTGAACTCCTCGATGGACTGGGGGTTCGGGACACTGCCCCCGTCCTCGGTCACGGTCGCCTCGTAGCCGAACGCATCCCCAAACGCGAGGGGGCCGAGTGAGTCCATCTCGCCAGGGTACGTGACCGTGGCTGACTTGCCCCATGCGTTGAGTGTAACTACGCCCATTGGCTATGGCCCTCCGCCTGCTGCGGCATAGAGTGGAATAAAGTATTGAGTTCCGCCAACCTTTATCTCTAGCACCTTAGAGTCGTATGTATAGCCGAATCCAGTACCGTCGACCGTAGCAGCTTTCTTGAAGTCCACGATCTTGTTGCCGTCGATCACCAATGCCTCGGCGTGATTGTTTGTCCCCGTTCCGCTGGACCCAGCTGGTGAAGTTAGGAAACGGATTTCGCCGCCGAGTTCGTCGCCAGTGCTCTTGCCGCCGCGCAAATCAAGAATCTTGCCAGCGATATCTGATCCCGATACGTTTTCGCGCTTGATCTGCCCCGTGCCGCTGTCGCCGAGTTCTATTGTGCCGTCCTTCTGCACGGAGACGAGGGAGGCATTTAGGCTGTTCTTTAGTCGGAGCAGATCGACAGATTGCCCCAACGCTGCCTTAATTGTGCAGGGGGTCGCCGAAGAACTGCCCGTGACTATGTCCAAGCTGTTCCCGTCGAATGTCAGGTTTCCCTCAGCATCCAGCTGGGTCGTCGTGCTGGCGACCGTGACCAACTCGTTCTCGGTTGCGTTGTTCAGGGCCGTGATGGCTCCATCGTCACCGTCGGCCCCGTCGGCTCCCGCAGCACCAGTGGCACCGGCTGCCCCTGGTGCCCCAGTGGCTCCGGTATCTCCATCGTCACCATCGTCACCATCGTCTCCGGCTGCCCCAGTGGCTCCTGTTGTTCCGGTGGCTCCTGTTGTTCCAGTGGCTCCAGTGGCTCCTGTTGTTCCAGTGGCTCCTGTTGTTCCAGTGGCTCCATCGTCACCATCGGCCCCCGGTGCGCCGGTGGCTCCTGTTGTTCCCTCGTCTCCGGTTCTTGTGAATTGGAGAACAACATCTTCGTTGTCGAGGAAGGTAATCCCACCACGGTTTACACCTGTCACCGTGAAGTAGGTGGTGTTGTCAACTACGGAGGTGATCTCCAGTTTGAGAAACGAATTGTCGCTCTTGCTTGCTGACTGAACTATCAGATGGCCCTTGACCGTACTGTCACTGTTGCCCCAGGTGGCCATGAAGTTTTCATGGCTTGTTGCGTTTGAATCGGTGTCGGCTATGTATACGACTGTCGCCGATCCCGACGCGGCGTTGAACCGGATGTCTCCGCCCGCTGCTCCCGCGACGGTGGGGGAGTCAAACTTGTAACCGAGTCCCCCTCTGACTCCGTCGGCCCCAGCGGCTCCAGTGGCCCCATCGTCCCCGTCGGCTCCCGCAGCACCTGTATTTCCTGTGAGCCCAGTGGCTCCCGTGGCTCCATCGTCACCATCGGCTCCCGCAGCACCAGTGTTTCCTGTGAGCCCAGTGGCTCCCGTGGCTCCATCGTCACCATCGTCCCCGGCTGCCCCAGTGTTTCCTGTGAGCCCAGTGGCCCCTGTTGATCCCTCGTCTCCAGTCCGTGTGAATTGCAGAACAACGTCTTCGTTGTCGAGGAAGGTGACTCCGCCACGGTTTACACCTGTGATCTCGAAGAAGCCATCCTCATTACTTATAGAGGTGATCTCCAGCTTGAGAAAGGAATTGTCGCTTGTAGCTGCCGACTGCACGATCAAGTGCCCTTTGACTGTGCTGTCGCTGTCGGCCCACGTAGTCATAAAGTTGACATGGTTGGTTGCGTTTGAATCGGTATCCGATATGCATGCTACTGTCGCCGACCCCGACGTGGCATTGAACCGGATATCCCCGCCCCCTGCTCCCGTGAGGGTAGAGGAGTCAAACTTGTAACCGATCCCACCCCTTACCCCGTCGGCCCCCGTGGCTCCAGTGTCCCCGTCGTCTCCGTCGTCCCCCGCTGCACCTGTGGCCCCCGTGTTTCCGGTTAGCCCGGTTGATCCGGCTGGCCCCGTGGGTCCAGTAGCTCCATCGTCCCCGTCGTCACCGTCGTCACCCGCAGCACCAGGTGACCCGGGTGCTCCTGTGGCCCCGGTTGATCCCTCATCTCCGGTTCGCGTGAATTGGAGAACAACGTCCTCGTTGTTGAGGAAGGCGATACCACCACGGTTTACACCTGTCACCGTGTAGTAGGTGGTATTGTCAACTACGGAGGTGATCTCCAGCTTGAGAAAGGAATTGTCGTCTTTGGTTGCCGACTGAACAATCAGGTGGCCTTTGACCGTGCTGCCGCTGCTGCCCCAAGTAGCCATAAAGTTTTCATGGTTTGTTCCGTTGGAATCGGTGTCTGATATGTATGCTATTGTCGCTGATCCTGACGCAGCGTTGAACCGGATGTCCCCGGCAGCCGTCACTCCCGCGCTGACGGGATCTACGATATCAAACTTGTAACCGATCCCACCCCTTACCCCATCAGGTCCAATGGACCCCGCTGATCCAGTTGGCCCCGCTACTCCAGTTGGCCCCGTTGCCCCCTGTGGCCCCGTTTCCCCCTGTGGCCCCGTGTCCCCGTCGTCACCCGCAGCACCAGTGACCCCGGTTAATCCGGTTGATCCGGTTGGCCCCTCGTCTCCGGTGCGTGTGAATTGTAGAACAACGTCTTCGTTGTCGAGGAACGTGATCCCACCACGGTTCACACCTGTCACCGTGAAGTAGCTGGTGTTGTCAACTACGGAGGTTATCTCCAACTTGAGAAAGGAATTGTCGTCTGTGGCTGCCGACTGCACGATCAGGTGGCCCTTGACCGTGCTATCGCTGTTGCCCCAAGTAGCCATGAAGTGTTCATGGTTTGTTGCGTTTGAGTCGGTGTCGGCTATGTATACGACTGTCGCCGACCCTGATGCGGCGTTGAACCGGATGTCTCCGCCCGCTGCTCCCGCGACGGTGGAGGAATCAAACTCGTAGCCGAGTCCTCCCCTGACACCATCAGGCCCCGTGGGTCCAGTGGCCCCGTCGTCCCCGTCGTCCCCGTCTGCTCCAGCTGACCCGGGTGCTCCTGTGGCCCCGGTTGATCCCGCATCTCCAGTTCTTGTGAATTGGAGAACAACGTCCTCGTTGTCCAGGAAGGCGATACCACCACGGTTTACACCTGTCACCGTAAAGTAGGTGGTGTTGTTAACTACGGAGGTTATCTCAAGCTTGAGAAAGGAATTGTCATCTGTGGCTGCCGACTGAACGATCAGGTGGCCTTTGACTGTGCTGTCGCTGTTGCCCCAAGTAGCCAAAAAGTTGACATGGTTTGTCCCGTTGGAATCGGTAGCGGATATGTATACGACTGTCGCCGACCCTGACGAGGCATTGAACCGAATGTCCCCGCCCGCCGTCACTCCCGCGCTGACGGGATCGACGATATCAAGCTTATAGCCGAGTCCACCCCTTACCCCATCAGGTCCAGTGGGTCCTGTGGGCCCGGTTGGACCCGCTACTCCAGTTGGCCCCGCTACACCAGTGAGCCCCGTGGGCCCCACTGCCCCTGTTAATCCGGTGGTTCCGGTTAGCCCGGTCAATCCTGTGGCCCCGGTTGGCCCCTCGTCTCCAGTTCTCGTGAATTGCAGAACAACGTCTTCGTTGTTGAGGAACGCAATTCCGCCACGGTTTACACCTGTCACCGTGAAGTAACCAGTGGTCTCAGCTATGGAGGTGATCTCCAGTTTGAGAAAGGAATTATCGTCTTTGGTTGCTGACTGAACTATCAGGTGGCCTTTGACCGTGCTTTCACTGTCGCCCCAGGTGCGGAGGAAGTTTTCATGGTTGGTTGCGTTGGAGTCGGTGTCCGATATGTATACGACTGTCGCTGATCCTGATGCGGCGTTGAACCGGATATCTCCGCCCGCTGTTACGCCCGCGCTGACGGGATCTACGATATCAAACTTGTAGCCGAGTCCACCCCTGACCCCATCAGGTCCAGTAGCCCCGTCATCCCCAGGTGCTCCGTCATCCCCAGGTGCCCCGTCATCCCCCGGTGCGCCGGTGGCCCCGGTTGATCCCTCGTCTCCGGTGCGTGTGAATTGGAGAACGACGTCCTCGTCGTTGAGGAAGGTGACTCCGCCACGGTTTACACCTGTGACCGTGTAGTAGGTGGTGTTGTTAACTACGGATGTTATCTCTAGCTTGAGAAACGAATTGTCGTCTTTGGCTGCCGACTGAACGATCAGATGCCCTTTTACGGTGCTGTCGCTGTTGCCCCAAGTAGCCAAAAAGTTTGCATGGCTTGTTGCGTTGGAATCGGTAGCTGATATGTAGGCTATTGTCGCTGATCCTGACGTGGCATTGAAGCGGATGTCCCCGCCAGCCGTCACTCCCGCGCCGGTGGGGGAGTCAAACTTGTAGCCGAGTCCTCCTCTGACACCATCAGGTCCAGTGGCTCCGTCATCCCCGGGTGCTCCGTCGTCTCCGTCGTCTCCGTCTACTCCGGCTGCCCCAGTGGCACCAGTGGGCCCAGCGGGCCCGGTGGCCCCAGTCGA
>Ga0310124_10000668_pt1 | contig 23913 bp, 24 predicted proteins | sample CB11b_AW_Bot5_MG_FD_203507 | JGI IMG/M metagenome (GOLD analysis project Ga0310124, IMG submission 203507) | Marine microbial communities from Western Arctic Ocean, Canada - CB11b_AW_Bot5 | ecosystem: Environmental > Aquatic > Marine > Oceanic | place: Canada: Western Arctic Ocean | collected...
TGAGTCGTGCATCCGCCGTTGCCCGATTGGGAACGGCCAGTCATTCGCAACGACGACTCGATCGTGCTCGAGATTCGCTATCGTGATGTCTCGGTCGTCCTTCCGGGTGACATCGGCGCAAAGGTCGAAGCCACGCTGGCCGGCGCGTTTTCTCCGGCCGGGGTTCGGGTGCTGAAGACGCCTCACCACGGGAGTCGGACGTCGAGCTCAGCAGGGTTTGTCGCTACCCTCAGACCGGATGTGGCGGTCGTCAGCGCAGGCCGGCAGAGCCCTTTCGGCCACCCTGCCCCGACGGTAGTGCGCCGTTACACTGATGCGGGGGCGCGAGTGTATCAGACGGGTATCGACGGCGCGGTTGTCGTGTGTACAAACGGCGCGCAGACCCGGGTCGAGACGACCGTTGGCACTCGGAGGTTCACGCTCGGACGTCTGTAGTGCTTGGATATCTCTAGCGCTCGGACCTCTGTAACACGCGGACGTATCTCACACGCGGGCGGTTCTAAGTAACGTCTCGAACGCTCGGACGTCTCTACTGCTCGGTCTCCGATGCTTTGACCTCTCGCCACGCCCGTTCCAGTTCATCGGCGCTCGCGTCCGCGATGGCGCGGTTGCTTGCCGCAAGCTGCCGTTCGAGCTCGTGAAATCGTTTTGCGAATTTCTGGTTGGCCCCCCGGATCGCGCTCTCGGGCTCGACACCCAGATGTCGGGCGAGGTTGACGACGGTAAACAGCAGATCGCCGAGCTCCTCCTCTACGTCTTCTGGGGTCCCGCCCTCAACCGCCTCTTTCAGCTCGGTGAGTTCCTCGTGGACCTTGTCCGTGACGGCTCCGCCATCAACCCAGTCAAAGCCGACCGTCGCGGCTCGCTTTCCCATCCGATAGGCTCGAAGCAGGCCCGGCAGGGCCGTGGGTATACCTGCGAGGAGACCAGTTGCGTCACCTTCGGCGAGTCGCTCTTCCGCTTTGATCTCCTCCCACCGGCGTTTGACGTCCTCTGGCGTCTTCACGTTCTTGTTCTCGGGGGCACTGTCTTTCTCAAAGACGTGGGGATGCCTCCTGATAAGCTTTTCCGAGATAGCCTGAAGCGAATCAGAGAGCGAAAACGACCCTTCCTCCGCGCAGATCTGGGCCAGAAACACGGCCTCCAGGAGAAAGTCCCCGAGTTCGTCTCTCAGTGCCTGGACATTCCCGTTGTCGATGGCGTCGACAACTTCGTAGGCCTCCTCGAGGACAAACGGACGAAGGGATGCTACGGTCTGCTCGCGGTCCCACGGACACCCGTCGGGTGATCGGAGGATCCGCATGATCTCCACCAGGCGTTCGAGCTGATCACCAACAGAGGCCGATGGCGTAAGCGTGGGAGCGTGGGGCATCGAGTCCGTATGCTAGCATTCCGTTAGGGAATGCCGGACGTCACGTTCAACGCCTTTGTCGTATCGCTGGCGACAACGGCGGCCGTTCATTTTGGGGACGTGGCCGACCCGGTCACCGGTCAAACACCACCGCCAAACCTTGACGCGGCCGGTCAAGCGATCGATATGGTCATCCTCCTCGAGAAAAAGACCCGAGGGAACCTCACGGACGACGAACAGTTGTTTCTGACCCAAGTGCTCTTTGAGCTCAGAAATCGCTACGTCGAAGCGAAGAAGCCTGGCTCTTTGTAGGCGCAACCGCAGTCACGAATCTGTGCTCGTTACTTTTCTAGGGACTGGGACGTCGACCGGTGTCCCGGTCATCGGGTGTCACTGCGAGACCTGCCGCTCGTCGGATCCGCGTGACACACGGTGGCGCACGTCAGTCTATCTACGGTTCGACGACGGTCGCGCCGTCCTCGTGGATGCCACCCCCGACCTTCGGGCCCAAGCATTGCGTTTTGGCGTGGAGCGGGTTGACCTCATCCTGTTGACTCACGCCCATGCCGACCACGTCCTGGGTCTCGACGATGTTCGGGTCTACAACTTTCGTCAAGGCGCCGCGATTCCCTGTCAGGGAGACGCTCGCACGTTGGGTCAGGTGCGCCAAATGTTTGGGTATGTGTTTGACCCGTCGACCCCAAAGGGAGGGGGGCTGCCGCAGCTCACGCTGGCCCCCGTCGGTGGTCCATTCTCATTTGGCTCGACGGTCATGATCCCGGTGCCGATTCGGCACGGGCGACTCCCGATTCTGGGGTATCGGATTGGCGCGTTTGCCTATATGACCGACTGCAGCGAGATCCCGGAATCCGCGTGGCCGCAGTTGGAGGGGCTGGAGGTGCTCGTTCTCAACGCACTTCGACATCGCACGCATTCGACGCACTTCAATATCGACCAGGCGGTGGAGGCCGCCCGCCGGATCAACGCCCGCCAGACGTTCTTTACCCACATGTCCCACGACCTGGTTCATGAAAAGACCTGCGCCGAACTGCCCCCGGGAATGGCGCTTGCCTATGACGGGCTGGTGCTAACCGTGGGAGAAACCACCAGTGCGGACGCGCTGGAAGCCGCTTCCCGAGCGCTGTCCGACATGCACTGATGATGCCCGTATGGATGTGATTCACTATCCCGACGACACGTCTCCGGCTCAGTGGAAGGGCTCGATCGTGGCGCTGGGGAACTTTGACGGCGTCCACCGCGGACACAGCACGATCTTGGAACGGGTTCGCGCCCGGGCGACCGAGTTAGGGACTCGAGCCGGAATCCTCACGTTCGATCCTCATCCACCCCGCATCGTGCGCCCGGACAAAGCTCCGCCGCTTCTGATGACGCAGGAACAGAAGCTGGCCGCGGTGGCCGCGACCGGTCTCGATGGCGCCGCGGTGGTGCGCTTTACACCGGAAGTGTCGCGCTGGACACCCGAAGAGTTTGTCAACAACGTCCTCGTCGACTGGCTGCATGTGCGGGAAGTGTGGGTCGGGAGTAACTTTCTCTTTGGTCATGATCGCAGCGGGAACTTTTCGCAGTTGCGGACGCTCGGTGGTCGTTACGGGTTTATGGTCGAGAAGATCGACCCGGTTCGCTACAAGGAGTTTGTCGTCAGTAGCACGAGAATTCGACGACTGGTCATCGACGGCAACGTCGACGAGGCGGGGGCCTTGCTCGGACACCACTACACCCTTGAGGGCGAGGTCGTCACCGGGGCACGGCGCGGCCAGGCGCAGGGCTTTCCCACCGCCAACCTCCGGACCGCGAACGAGTTGGTGCCTCCCAACGGGGTGTATGCCACGACGGTGACCATTGATGGAGACATCTATCCCAGCGTGACCAATATCGGCGTGCGCCCAACCTTCGAATCTGCGGGCGCGCGGACGATAGAGACCCATTTGTTCGACTACGAGGGTGATCTGTATGGCGTGCGCATTGGATTGTCCTTTGTGCAGCGACTGCGCGACGAGGAGGCGTTTCCGGACGTGGAAGCACTCAAGCGACAGATTGCGAGTGACTGCGAGGCGGCCAAGACGCTGTTCTCGCGGATTTCGCTGTAACATACGGCGTTTGAATGAGTGACGAGATATCGCTCGATACACGAGCCCTCCAGTTTGATATTACCGTGCCATCCGACGAGCGGTTTCGCCCAGTGCTGGCGCCGATTTGTGAGAAGGTGGCCGGGCATGTGGGCTATTCGGAGACCGCGGCTACCGAGCTGGCCGAGGAAGTCGCCCGGGTCATCGACGGGCTCCTCGGCAGGGATGAGCTATCGTCGTCGTGCGACATCGACGTATCGGTTGTCACGACCGACCGCACGATCGAGTTTCATCTGGGAGCGAACGGCGTCCAGCTCCACACACTGACCAGGACGTTACCGGACGAGACATGACGGTTGCGGCCGGCCGTCTCCACTGCTTCCACGCCTGCCTCGTGACCCTTTTCGAATCCGTTGACACTCCGGGCAATTCTTCGTATCTGATCGTGTCCCATGCGTCTCTACAACACCCTGACCCGTAGTATCGAACCGTTTTCCCCGTTGCGGGATGACACCGTGCGCATGTATGCCTGTGGGCTGACCGTCTACGCGCGCGGGCACATCGGCAACTTCAGAACCTTCGTGTGTCTGGACATATTGCGTCGCACCTTGACCCACGTCGCAGGGTTTGGACTTCGTCACGTTGTCAACTACACGGATGTTGACGACAAGACCATAAAGGCCTCGCGTGAGGCCGGGGTGTCGCTGCGGGACTACACCGACCGATACATCGCTGCGTTTCGAGAAGATGCGGCGGAGCTGGGTATCGAAGCTGCGGATGACTATCCGCGTGCGACGGACGACGCCAACCTCAAGGCGATGGCCGAAACGATTCAGGCGCTCGAGACCCGAGGCCACACCTATCGCAGCGACGGATCGATCTATTTCAAAATCAGCACCCTCGACGGCTATGGGAAGTTGGCGCGTCTCGATCACGACGGGATACAGTCTGGTGCCCGCATCGACAGCGACGAATACGACAAACAAGATGCCCGTGATTTTGTCTTGTGGAAAGCGACGGGCCCCGACGAGCCGTCGTGGGATTTTGGTGTCGGTCCAGGGCGACCAGGTTGGCATATCGAGTGCTCGGCGATGGCACTGCGACTTCTGGGCGACCCTCCCATTGACATCCATGCGGGTGGCGTAGACCTCATCTTTCCCCACCACGAGAACGAGATTGCCCAGTCCGAGGGAGCGACCGGGCAGCCGTTTGTCCGTTTCTGGTTTCATGTCGAGCACCTCCTCTTGGCGCGCGGCAAGATGTCAAAGTCGGTGGGAAACGTGCTCAATGTGCGGGACGTGCTCGACGAAGGACACCGTCCGTCGGCGCTGCGCTACGTGCTGCTGTCGACGCACTACCGGAAACAGCTACGGTTTGCGTGGGACAGCCTCGAGCAGGCCGAAGAAGCCCTGACCAGAATCATGGATTGTCTCACCCGGCTCGCGACCATTTCGGTGGATGCGGAGCACCCCGAGATGACGACCCGAGTCGAGCAGGCTCGCACGGCGTTTGGCCGCCGTCTCCAAGACGACCTCAATACGCCCGGCGCGCTTGGCGTCGTGTTCGAGCTTGTGCGTGACGTCAATGCGGCCATCGACGCCGGAGAGATTGGCGTGTCCGACGCACGGACCATCCTGGCGATGTTCGACGAATTTGACAAAGTGCTAGGAGTCATCTCGCTTCGCCGAGCCGAAGAGGCCAGCCCTCCGGTGCCGGTCGACGAGATTACCCGCTTGATCGATGAGCGTCGTGCGGCCCGCGGTCGGCGCAACTTTGCCGAAGCCGACAGGATTCGCGATGAGCTCGCGGCTCGCGGTATCGTCCTCGAAGACGCCGCGGGTGGCACCCGGTGGAAGCGCGGCTAACCCCAGCGTGAACTCAGCGGCGGCGAGAGCGGCGTAGCGTGCGATAGCCCAATGGTCCTGGCATTGCATTCGCACCTCTGCGTGCCGACAAATCAAGACCATGAACTAGGAAGAACCGGGGAAGAGCTGGCGTGCCAGGAGCTTGCGCAAAGGGGGTACGCGATTCTTGCGCGTGGGTATCGGACGCGATATGGCGAAATCGACATCGTCGCGCAGGACCGGAGCGTGCTGGTCTTTGTGGAAGTGAAAACCCGTTCTAGCGTCGCCTACGGTGGTCCCCTGGCAGCGGTGACCCCGAGAAAACAGCAGCGCGTGATTCGGATGGCGCTCGACTATTTGGCCCGTCGGCGGCTGTCCGGTGTTCCGTGTCGATTTGACGTGGTTGGCGTTGCGGTCAAGGATGGCACCCCAGGAATTGAGGTCGTCACCGACGCCTTCGGACGGGGCGGATAGCTGAACCGCGTCCGCCCACGAGACGCGCAAAAGTCGCGGGAAAGGCCCTTCAGCTTGAAGCCGCGCCAGCCCGTGTGGTACCGTATTTTACGATCGGGGTGAGCGGGAATAACTCAGTGGTAGAGTGCGACCTTGCCAAGGTCGAAGTCGCCGGTTCGAATCCGGTTTCCCGCTCCATTTTCTCCGCGTTCAGCAATTTCCAAAAAACGGCGCCGTGGCCAAGTGGTAAGGCAGAGGTCTGCAAAACCTCCATCCCCGGTTCAAATCCGGGCGGCGCCTCCATTCTTTTCAACGACTTACGGGTGGGACCTGGCGCCGGGGCGCCAGGCGGTGGGCGAGTTGTGCCCGGAACTGTGCCCAGGACGATCCGGCCGTGTCGCGGCGCCCCCGCCAGATGTGCCCCAATTTGAGGTAGCGGCCGGGCGCTGGCAACAGAGCCGAAAGGCGGCGTCCGCGCCACAGTTCGCACCCGTGCGTTGCCCTCGTGCATACCGCGTGTGGAAAATGACGTGACGCTGACCGCACGAGAGCTGCAATCCGTCCTCTGGGAGGCTGCCAATATCCTCCGCGGCTCCGCCGTCGACCGCACCGACTGGAAGGGCTACATACTGCCGTTGCTCTTTTTTAAGCGGATCCGCGACGTATGGAATGAAGAAACCGCCGAGGCCGCCGAGACCTACGGCGACGCCGACCCATCACAGTTTCCCGAGGTCCACCGCTTCCGCGATCCAAACGATCCTCTGAAGATCATCATCGTCACGTCGAAGCTGCTGACCGGTTTCGACGCGCCGATCTTGCAGACGATGTATCTCGACCGCCCGCTGCGCGACCACACCTTGCTGCAGGCAGTCTGCCGCACGAACCGCCCGTATGGTCAGGAGAAGTCGCACGGTCTGATCGTCGACTACCTTGGGATCTTCGACGACGTGGCGCAAGCGCTCCAGTTCGACGAAGAAGGCATCACCCGCGTGGTGACAAACATCGCCGAACTCAAGGGCAGGCTGCCCGAAGCGATCCAGAAGTGTCTGGAGTACTTCCCCGGGGTTGATCGAACACTGACTGGATACGAGGGCCTGATTGCCGCCCAGGAGTGCTTGCCGAACGATGCGGTCCGCGACCGGTTCGCCGCTGACTGCAGCTGCCTCGCCCGGCTGTGGGAGGCAATTTCGCCTGACCCGATCTTGAACGAACACGAGACCGACTACCGCTGGCTCATACAGGTCTACGAGTCCGTGAGGCCTGTATCCAACACCGGACGACTGCTCTGGCACCGGCTTGGTGCGAAAACCATCGAGCTGTGATCCACGAGAACGTGCACGTCGAGGCTGTGCACGACGACCTGGAGACGCTCATTGTCGCCGCCGACCTGCTCGAGGCCGTGCTCGGGTCGCCAGACCCCAAGAGGAAGGGCAAGGAAGTCGAGATCAACGTCTCCCGACGCCTACGGAAGCATCTTCACGACCCTCGGTTCAAGGACCTCGCCGAGCGGCTCGAAGATCTCAAGCGCCGTCACGAAAAGGGGCTACTCACGAGCGTGGAGTTCCTGAAGTCGCTGCTGGATCTTGCCCGTGACGTTGTGGCAACAGAGCAAGCCAGCCCTCGCATCGAACTGGAAGATCGTGGCAAGGCTGCGTTGACCGAACTGTTCGAAGAGACCAAGAACGATGACACACCGATCATGGTGAAACGGGTCGTGAACGATATTGATGAAATCGTTCGGCACGTTCGCTTTAACGGGTGGCAGAACACGCATGCTGGTGAACGCGAGGTCAAGAAGGCTCTCCGCAAGACGCTCTTCAGATATCAGCTGCACCAGGACACCGACCTATTCGACCGCGCGTACGGTTACATCCGGGAGTACTACTAACAGCGTTCTCGACGTAGGTGCGTGTTCGCACGGCATGGTGCTGCGCTTCACCTCGATACCCGGACGCCCCCATCCTGCAGACGATGTATCTCGACCGGCCATCCGGGGGCCCGGCCGGCGACGCAAGCAGCAGCTGGTCTCCTAACGCGGTCCAACCCCTGTCAGGCTCGCAACCAAGTGCGCCCGAACCAAGTCGCTGGGAACGCGCGCTTCAGCCTCTTCCGAATTCTTCGGGGCCAGTGCCTCGGTCGAGGTCTCGCACGTGCTCCGAACTGTACCCGCGACCGAACAGGTTCAGTTTCTCGGCCGCCTCCCGGCGGGAGGTTTCGTCGACGATGGCATATCGATGGTAGATGGACTCTGTCTTGTGCCCAACCATCGCCATCGCCGTGGAGCGCGGCACGCCGGCCCGCTCGAGATTTCGGACGGCTGTTCGGCGGCGGTCTCCTTGACAGCATCGCCTACAACCCGGCCGGGGGCTTTCCAATCGCGCACTCATATTTCCAGTCTGATACGCCATTCGATGAGTTCCGTGTGTTCGCGACCAGGGCGAGCGGTGGCTGGGGCGTCGACGACCTCACCGTGGCCGGCAAGTCGATTCCAGAGCCCGCAACGCTGCTCGTGCTCGCTACTGGCCTCGGCGCTCTGTGGTACCGACGGCGTCGGAGCAGAGTTAGTTTCGAGATATCGGGCGAGTGATCCAACGGCGACTTCTCGGGGTCGCCTTGGGCGTGGACGAGAGGCCGACGGACGTTGGCATGTATCACTAATAGGCGCTTGCCAACGCCCGCGAGATGAGACCCGCACCCGGCGCTCTCGTCACGTCTGCACTTCCGCCGCCGGCGATGCGTGACGAGGCGACGCCCGAGGAGATGTCTAGACGTTACTCCGGCAGCGTCGGCATCAGCTCCCAGTAGAGGTGTCCGCCGTTGGCCACGCCGTCTTCCACGCGCGGGCGTCCACCCAAACGCAAGACATCGCCATCAAGTTGATAGAGCCGCACCCCGTCGGTCGCATCGGTCGGCCGTGACCGCCCGTCCTGATGATGCACGACGTATGGCGGGTCGGCATCTTCGTGCACGGTAAACGTGCCGAAGTAGCCACCATAGGTCTGATAGGACGCCAGCGCTTCTTCTGGAGTGGGTGTTGCGCCGGCGTAACGCGCGCGTCCCGCTTGTGGCGTTAGGTGCACCATCATGTGCCCGGTGGGCGTGTAGATGATGTAGGACCCGGCCCGGCTCTCGTTCCGTTGGTCGTGGCTTACCTGTTGCCCACCCCGCTCCGAGTATCGGTCGGTGTATAAGAGCTGACGGAACCCGACAAACCGCTTCGCTTCTTCGGAGAGTTCCACGTCGGGTAGCCGCTGCCAGACGACCTGTCTGTCGGCCTCAGTCTTGCTCCCGTCGGCGGCCGCCGGTGTGAGGATGAGGTGGTCGCCCTCGAAGTCGTAGTAGCGCTTGGCATCGAGCTCACCGGCCGCATTAATTGTGGCCAGGCGGCGATGGACGAGATACTTCCCATCCTCGTCCTCATGCGTGGTGAACGGGCCGTAGTAGGCCGTGTAACCCTGGAGCGCTGCCTGCGCCTCTTCGGGTGTCGGCTGCGTGTCGGCGAAAGGTGTTCTGCCCCGCGGCATCACGTTGACGCCCATGTGACCGGTGTCGCTATAAATGATGTAGCCGAGGGAGTCGAATCCTTCCACCGGCTGCCATTTGCCGTCCACGTCCTTCGTGCGGCGGCCCATGAGTTGATAGGTTCCGACGACCCGTGCGCGCTCGCTGTCAGCTTGCGCGGACGCTTCGTTCGACGCGGAGCCCGAAGCGGCCGGTCCCCCCACCGCTTGCAGTTCGACAACCGCCGACACCGCTACCACTGCCGCAACGATTCCTGCACCCTTGACTAGGCTCACGATGTGCCTCCTTCGGACGATGCGATCATAGAAATACGATTTCTGCGTGGGAGGCGGCAGCATACCACTTCTTCGTGGGCGTCTCGACCACCAAATTCTGCATCCACGAAAGGCAGGCTTCTGGTGGCCGCCAATGTCGTGTCACCGTGCGTCCCGCCGGGGGCGTCACGTTGCGTCCCGCCGGTGGTTCAACCTGTGTCGGCGCTCGTGGGTTTCGACAAACGACGCGTCAATCACCGCCACAGCGTCGGTCTGCGCGGCGGGACACGCGTCATGTGGCGGGCTTCTTCGTGTGAAGCGCGAAGGCCGCGCCCTGTGGGTCCATGCATTGCGCGATGACATCGCCGCCCGGCACCTCCATCGGCCCGTTGAGGACCTGCCCGCCGAACTGCGTCACGTCCTTAGCCTTCGCGTGGATGTCGCCTATCGTCGCATAGCAGAGCCAGGAGGCGGGTGGTCCCGGTTGGTTTGGTGGTTTGTTGAACATCCCACCGAGGGGTGGTCGGTCCGGGCGGCCATACATATATGTAGACACCGCCGGGCCCCATGTCCATGGCCTCACCCTTCACCCAACCAAACAGCGCGGCGTAGAAGTCGAACGCCGCCTGATAGTCAGACGTGCTCAGCTCGTGCCACGAGAACTCACCGGTCGCGGGTTCACCGTCATGACGGGGTGCGACGTCGGCCGGCGTGTAGACGGCGATCATCGCCCCCTGCGGGTCTTGGATGACGGCAATCCGGCCCACGGTAGGGATGTCCATTGGGCCAGGACCTTTGTCCCACCCAGTTCTTCGGCCTGCTGCAACGTGTCGTCCACGGACGGAACCGCGACATACGCCAACCAGTGGGACGGTGCGCCTTGCTGCTGCGCCTCGTCAGGTAGCTGCATGAGGCCGCCAATGGAAATCTCGCCGTTCACCCACTCGGTGTAGGGCTGGTCGGCAATGTCGCCCTTCTTCGTCGTCGAGCCGATGAGCTGGCTGTAAAAGCGTTCGGCGGCGGGAGGATCGGTTGACATCAGCTCGTGCCAGACGAAACGACCACGGGGGACTTCAGACGTCTGCTACCTTAACTTCTGCGTCGGCGCCAGTTGTACGACGCGTAGAACCTGTGAGCCCAGCGTCATGGATGTGGGCACTGTGCCGTCTCACACGTCGGCATCGAAGTCGGGGCTGTCAACACTTGCGAGTTCAGTGATTGGCACTTTGAGACACTGGTCGAAATCGATGAGCATGATGGCCATCGATTTTGACCAGGGGCCTTAATCGCGCGTGGGCATCGCCACGAGCTGGGCCCCGGCCAGCTGCGCGACTGCCGCCAGAGTTGTCTGAGCGGCATTGAGCCCGAGACGGAAGTCATCGTCGACGAAGGTTGAGAACACATCCGTCGGCTGGTGCCAGTGGGGATCCCAGCCGGCACCAATCTGCATCCCGCGTTCATTTTCACGCACGCTGATGGATGGCACGATGTGCATGAACGGTGTCGAGTCGGTATTGGTCATATGGGGGCCGACCGCGGCTGGATAGTCGGTTGCGAAACGGTCGTTCGCCGCCTTGAAGAAGAACGCGAGGACGCGGGCCTCGTCGGCCAGTTCCGCGGTCGACTGGTATTCGATATTGACGTCGGCCTCTTGCCGTTGGTCCCGGCTCACGGTGCCGTCCGCGCGCGGGGCGCCATGGTCGAAGAGCATCATGTCGTGCTGGATCATGCCCAGCCAGCGGGGTTCGGGGAATCGGCCGGACCCGGGTGGGGTCTCCCGGCCTTGGAGCGCGGCACGCTGCTCCACATAGGCGCGGCTACCGTTAAGGCCAGTTTCCTCGTTGTTCCACAGGGCGAATCGAATCGTTCGTTCCGTCACAACGTCGGGGGCGTTCAAGATACGGGCGAGCTCTATGACGAGCGCGGTACCCGATCCGTCGTCATTGGCAGCCTCGCCCATCCCGTGCCCGTCCATATGCGCGCCCAGGATATACATCTCGTCGGGACGCGTGGCCCCGACTTTGGTGCAAAAGACCTGCTGCCGCTCTCCATTGACCGGCTCTTCGCGGTTGAGCGCTCGGAGGCGTTCGTCGGGCTGCGCCACGGGGTCACGCTCGACTCCGGTACGCCGGCGGTATCCGAATAACGACGCGCCCCCGGGACCCGTGCCATTGCGACCGATCCGTCCGCCCGTGGCGGTCGGCTCGCTCGGATTGAGTTGTGCTGTCAAAGAGCCCCGACGGCCACTCGCGCGGGGAGCGGGAGCGAAGACGTAGTCCAGTCGTTCGGTGGGGCACCCGACCGCTTCGAGCTGCTGCTGGATCCAGTCCACGGCGTCGCGATTCCGCTGTGTGCCTTGACGACGATCGCCAAACCGCGTCAATCCCTTGATTGTCGCCTTGTAATGCTCGAGGTCAAGGCGTGCGACGAGGGTCTCAACCATGGTCTCGGTCGCCACTTCGGCCTCCTGGCCGATGACGGGTCGGTCGGCGATCGCGAGCGACCACACCACGGCCAGCAAGAGACCCAGACCCTTCGGCGAGAAACGTGCTGATCTCATGCGCTACAGTGTGGCGTTAGATGCTGAACGGTGCAACCGGTCCATTGTCATACCGCTGTCATACCGTGGACCGCGACGTGGGTTCCGGAAAGACAGCGACCGCGGAGTGCCCGATGGCGCAAATTGGCGCGGCGGACCAATTTTTTTTGGAACCGGCAACCACCCGCCACCGACGGATCGGGGGTTGCCACGCGTCCGGCGCTTGGCGTTGGGCTTATGATCGCCGTCACTACGAGTGGACCCGCGGCCGAGTCCCGCGTGGTCCCCGAGGCGCGAGGTAAGAAAGTATGTCAAGTCATGAGAACACCGTAACGTCGACACTCGTCGCTTGTGCCATGGCGGCAGCAATTCCAGCGGGTCTCTCGGCCCAAGGCACCACGAATGGCGAGTGGCGGAGCTATGGGGGCGACATCGCCAACACCCGTTACTCACCGCTTAGCCAGATCACGGCCGAGAATTTTGGTGAGCTCGAGGTGGTCTGGCGGTTCCATACCGACAATCTCGGTCCGAACCCCGAGTTCAATTTTCAGTCGACCCCGCTCATGGTTGGTGGCGTCGTCTATTCGACGGCGGGCTCGCGGCGATCGGTGGTGGCCTTGGATGCCGGCACCGGCGAGCTCCTGTGGATTCATCGTCTCGACGAGGGCGAGCGCGGGGCGGCGGCGCCGCGCCGTTTATCCGGTCGAGGGTTGGCGTATCGAGATGACGGCGGGGACGGCCAGATCTTTTACGTGACGCCCGGCTATCAGTTGATCGGGCTCGATGCGGCGACGGGCGTCCGTCTTGCAGATTTTGGGACGGACGGTCTGGTTGACCTCAAGCAGAACTTTGACCAGGAGATCGATCTGGTGACCGGTGAGGCGGGCTTGCACGCCGCACCGATAGTGGCTGGCGACACGATCGTGGTCGGGGCGGCTCATCTGCCAGGCGGCACGCCGCGGTCAATGCGCAACATCAAAGGCTATATCCGTGGTTTTGATGCGCGCACCGGTGATCGCAAGTGGATCTTTCACACCATCCCCGGGGCGGACGAATTTGGAAACGACAGCTGGCTCAACGATTCGTGGCGATATACCGGAAACAACGGGGTGTGGGGGCAAATCAGCGTTGACCTCGAGCTTGGAATCGCCTACCTGCCGACCGAGATGCCTACGAACGACTACTACGGCGGCCATCGTCACGGCGACAACCTCTTTTCCGACAGCCTTGTCGCCGTTGACCTCGAAACCGGAGACCGTCTTTGGCACTACCAGTTCATCCATCACGATGTCTGGGACTGGGACATCCCCTGTGCGCCGATCTTGGCCGACATCGTGATCGATGGCGTTGAGCGACAGATCGTCGCGCAGCCCACAAAACAAGCGTGGCTCTATGTTTTTGACCGGGTCACTGGTGAACCGATCTGGCCTATCGAGGAACGAGCGGTCGAGCCGTCGAATGTTCCGGGCGAGTTGCTCGCGCTCACCCAGCCGTATGTGACAAAGCCGCCGGCCTACGACTACCAGGGTGTCACGATTGATGACTTGGTCGACTTCACCCCGGAGATTCGAGAACGGGCGGAGCAGATTGCGGCGCGGCACCTTATCGGTCCCATCTTTACGCCCCCGACAGTGTCCGACCCGAATGGTGTCATTGGAACCCTGATGTTGCCCTCGACGGGCGGGGGGACAAACTGGCCCGGTGGGTCGATCGACCCCGAGACGGGGATCGCCTACCTGTACTCATTTACGGACGTTGTGTCTTTGGGGCTTGTCAACGACCCAGACCGTTCGGATATGGACTTTATTCGGGGACGGGCCCGCGAGATTTCCGCGGTGGACGCCGCGTTGAATATCGACGGCATTCCTTTGGTCAAACCGCCGTGGGGGCGTATTACCGCCATCGACCTCACGGTTGGCGAGATTCTGTGGCAGATACCGCACGGAGAGACCCCGGACTACATCCGGAATCACCCGTTGCTGGAGGGCGTCACGATCCCACGCACCGGCCGTATTGGCAGGGTCGGCACACTCATCACTGAGACACTCGTCATTGCCGGTGAAGCCGGAACGTTTACCACGCTATCGGGAGCGCAGGGCGCGATGCTCCGCGCCTATGACAAAGCAACCGGTGATGAGGTGGGAGAGGTCTTTATGCCGGCCGGGGCCTCGGGATCACCGATGACGTATCTGCATGAGGGGCAGCAGCATATCGTTCTCGCGATTAGCGGCGGCGGGTTTCCCGGCGAGCTCATCGCGTTTCGGCTTCCAGAATAGAGTGGGCGTCGTGGGACGTTCGAGTGGCCGTCTGGTTGTCCTTGCTGTGTGCGTCGGGATAGCGGGTGTTGTGATGGGGTGTCGCGATCAGGAGCCGCTGGCATCCCCATCACCCGGTCCGGGCGTCGCTCGCGACCTTGCCGAGCAGCGTGCCGCGACGATCTCGGACCTTCGTTACGATCTCCGGTTTGATATCCCCAGAGAACGGGCCACGCCCATCACCGGACGAGTCCGAGCGACCTTTCGCCTCAACGGTCCGGGACTGGTCGTGTTCGATTTTGCCCAGCCAGCGTCTCAGGTTCAGACCGTGCGGGTCGATGGCGAGACCGTCTCGTTTGACGCGCACGACGAGCATATCGTCGTCCCGGTCAACGCTGTGACCGATGACGGGATTGCGATCGAGATCAATTTCGTAGCGGGCGACGAGTCGCTCAATCGGCAAGACGAGTTTCTCTACACGTTGTTTGTTCCCGACCGGGCCCGGTTCACGTTCCCGGTCTTTGACCAACCCGACCTCAAGGCCCGGTTTCAGCTCGAGCTGGAGGTTCCCGCAGACTGGGCCGCGGTGGCCAATGGGTCGATCGCTTCTCGCCAAGTGAGGACGGAGCGAGCGACGGTAAGGTTCAGCGAGACCGAGCCGCTCAGCAGCTATTTGTTTTCGTTTGTCGTCGGCGACTTCCAGGTCGAAGAACGCGACCAGCTAGGACGCCGGATGGCGATGTATCACCGCGAAACCGACTCCGACCTGGTCGCGCGCAACGTTGACGCCATGTTTGACCTGCACGCGTCAGCGCTTGACTGGATGGAGGACTTCACGGGTATTCCCTATCCGTTTGAGAAGTTCGATTTTGTTCTCGTTCCGTCGTTTCAATATGGCGGGATGGAGCATCCTGGCGCCATTCTGTATCGTGCCGACAGCCTGTTTCTCGATGAGAGCGCGACGCAGAATGAGCAACTGGCCCGCGCCAGCGTGATCGCGCACGAGACTGCACACCAATGGTTCGGCGACCTCGTGACCATGAAGTGGTTTGACGACGTCTGGATGAAGGAAACGTTCGCGAACTACTTAGCAGCGAAGATCGTGAATCCGGCGTTTCCAGACGTCGATCACGACCTTCGATTCTTCTTGGCACACTATCCGGCAGCCTATGGCGTGGACCGCACGGCCGGCGCCAATCCGATTCGGCAGCCGCTCGACAATCTGGCAGAGGCCGGAACGTTGTACGGCGCCATCATCTATCAAAAGGCTCCCATCGTCGTCACGCTGCTCGAGCGGTTGATCGGAGAGGAGACGCTTCGTGACGGACTGCGCGAGTATCTGTCGACTCACGCCTACGGCAACGCGGGTTGGCCGGACCTGATTGCCGCCTTGGATCTGCGCACCCCTGAGGATTTGGCCGAGTGGAGTCAGGTGTGGGTCGAGGAGAGCGGACGACCTCGTATCGACCTGGTCGTCACGACAGAAGGCGACACAGTGGCCACGGCCACACTGAGTCAATCGGACGCGGCGGGTGAGGACCGCGTATGGAATCAGCCGCTCGACCTGCTGCTGGGTTTTCGGGATGGCACGCAGGAGACGCTGCCGGTCCAGCTTCGCGAGACCACTGTTCGCATCCCAGAGCTGGTGGGCCGGGCGGTGCCGGAGTATGCCTTGGTCGCGGGCTATGGATTTATGGCGCTCGACCCACGAACTCGTGACTTTCTCTGGGAAGAGCTCTCGTCGATCGATGCCGCGACGACGCGGGCGGCGGCGTGGGTCTCGCTGTGGGAGACGATGCTGGAAAGTGCCGGTGGGACGATTGCAGGCGTCACATCTGTCGAGCCGGAGCAGTTCGTCACGCTGGCGCAAGACGCCGTGCGCTGGGAACCCGATGAGCTGAATATCCAGCGGATACTGGGTTACCTCACCACGGCTTATTGGCGCTATCTACGACCTGAGCAGCGTCAACGGCACGCGGTCGCGGTCGAAACGTTGCTGTGGGAACGAGTCGCGGCCGCGGATCGCTCGTCACTGGCGTCGGCCTACTTCGCCGCGTATCGAACGGTTGCGGACACGCCGGAGGCGGTAGCTCGCCTCGAGCGTATCTGGAGAGAAGACGAGGCCGTTCCGGGTGTGACGCTCTCCGAGCGGGACTTTATCGCGCTTTCGCAAAGCCTGGCGTTGAGGACGGGTATCGATGGGGCGGCGGTTCTTTCTGCGCAGCGCGAACGTATCGACAACACCGACCGTCGGGACGAATTCGATTTTGTCCGGCCCGCGCTGGCCGCGGATGTCGACACTCGAGACGCGTTTTTTGCGTCGCTGAGCGACCCGGTCAACCGAGCGCGGGAACCCTGGGTCCTTACGGCGCTGGGATTCTTGCATCACCCGCTTCGCGCTCGCCAATCGGAGCACTATATCGGGCCAAGTCTCGACATGCTCGAGGAGATTCAGGTGACGGGTGACATTTTTTTCCCCGAGCGGTGGCTTACGGCGACCCTGGCTGGCCACCAGACCGCCTCTGCCTCCGCCGTCGTTCAGCGTTTCTTGAACGAACGACTCGACTTATCTCCGCGCTTGCGGGGGAAGCTCCTGCAAGCCGCCGATGGGCTCGCCCGAGCCGCCCAGGTGGTTGACACCTCGACGGCGGTGCACAGCGACTCCACACGTGAACAGTGATACCGGCGCACCGGGTCGGAAACAAGGGCTGGAACCAAGCTGCAACGGTGGGTCGAGGAGGGCGGGACGCTATCAGGAGACCAAGGCGCCTGGCGATCGAGCCCGTGGTGTCAACGGTCCCTGGCCACCACGTCTGTCAGATACCCGCGAAACTCTCGGTTCCACCACCGGCCAGTGCGTGCGCGCTCCTCGGCTGTCGTGAACGTGTAGTCATACAGCGCGAGGCGGAGATACCGGGGCGATGCGTCAAGCCCAGGGAGTGGGTCGTTTTCGAGGAGCCCGAGCACGGCAGCGGACTCGTCAAACAACCGGTCCATCAATGTCGTAAGCCAATGCCGGTTGCCGTTGGGGTCGAGTGCGGCAAACCACAGGAGCCAGTCCAGCCGTGGCATATGAGGCTGGACGAAGCCTGGCTGGCGGTCGAGGGCCCCCGGTTTCCATCGGAATCGGTACTCCTCCCAGCTATCGCCATCTAGCGAGGCCTCGACGACAATCTCGGGGCGGGTGGTCGTCATCGTGCGAAAGAGGCCATAGCCATTGATGGAACGCAGCGGCTGGATGGCACGTCGCAACGGCTGAGCCCATTCAGACCGGGGGCGGGTGTATGTCACCTCGTCCCAGAACGTGACCGCGCTGACCGCACCAATGGCGACGGCGACGAGCGCGACGCTCGCCCGCCAGAGTAGAGGTTCGCGGGTCACGACGTGGTCAGACGCTTCGTGGATGATCCCGCTGCGCTGGCGAAAGCCGACGGCCCGCGCGAGGTGAGCGTCGTCGAGTAACGACAGACAGAGGACGATGGTCAGAATATTGAAAAACCCGTAGTTACCAGTGGCTGCGATGGCCAACTGGAGCAGACACATGAGCAGGACGGCTCCCGCGCGCAGGCGTCGGTAGCGGACGGGTGCAAACACGAGAAACGGAACGATCAGCTCGACCGCAAACATGATCGCGACCGACGTCATCTGCACCCACGGAGGAAGCTGGTGGACGAACCAGCTGGTGGCCGTCGGTATGGGCTGGGTTTGGTAATGAAAGTTGAGCGCAGTGAGTCCAGACCACAGGGGGTCGCCGCTCACGAGCTTTGTGATCCCGGACAAGAAGGTCAGTTTGAATACGAGCGTCCACAGCAACCAGCGCGCCGGGACCGACGGCTCTCCTCCACGCCCGGACCACCAGCCCCAGGGTGCGTAGACGATGCCGAGGAGGCCGGCTTCGAGCAGCAAGGTGTCCCACTGGAACGCCAAGAATGTCTGACCCGCCACCGCGAGTGACAGATACAGCACCCAGAGCACTCCGTATGTGACCACCGGCGCGACGCTCGCAATCGCGAGCAGCGACACGCCGACTCCGAGCCAGCACAGAGTGAGCAGTGCGGTGTCGGTGGACCAGAACCACGTGACCGTCGGAAAAAGAAAAGGCGCTCGGTCACCGTAGAACTGCTCGGCTCTGGCGAGAAATGGCTCGACCGGGAGAAGCCCGTCCTGTCCGACAAGGCCAAGGATTTGTACGGCAAGCGATGCAAAGCCGACCAAGTAGGTCAACGCCAGTAAGCGATGAAAAACGAAACGGGAGTGTCGAAACGACGGTGCCGGCGCTGGCGACGGTGACACCCGGTGACTCTAGTGCATCTCGACGGCGGTGCACTGTGGCTCATCAACGTTCACAGAGTGGGTTGTGGATGAGAGCGAATCGCGCTCCGCCAGGCGGGAGGAGCGCAGCATGTGGGCCGACCGTAAACGACGACCAATCTCGGATCCGTCTCGGAGACTCGCAGGGTCCGCTACAATTGACCGTCATATGATCCGAGCGGACGTCACCCGTCCGGGTTGCCAAGATCAGGGAGATTGCAGATGAGATACCGAACTGTCAGTCGCGCAACCGTGCTGGCCGTGACTATTGCCGCCGCACTGTCGGTCGGGGGAGTTGTTGCCGGTCAGAGCGAGCCAGGGACCGAAGCGCCACGCACGGCGTGGGGCGACCCCGATCTCCAGGGTGTGTGGTCATATGCGAGCCTCACTCCGCTGCAACGCCCCGCCAACTTGGAGGGGCAGCAGTTCTACAGCGAGGAAGAAGCGGCCAGCCGGAACGCATCGGTCCACATCGAAGCACCACCCCGCCCCGGCGATGTCGGAGCCTACAACGTGCACTGGTTCGACCGCGGCGAAGTCCTCCCCGACCGTCGTACCTCGCTGATCATCGATCCCGTCGAGGGCCGTCTCCCGCTGAATGATGAAGGGCGCCGACAAGTGGAGAGTCGCCGCAGTGCGCGGCAGGCTCGGCCGGCCGACTCGTGGCTCGACCGTGTCCCGTGGGATCGTTGTTTGACGTATCACGGCGTGCCGCCCGTGTCGACTGGCTACAACAACACATATCACATCGTCCAAACCCCGGATCACGTGGCGATTCAGGTCGAGAACATCCACGACATACGAATCATTCCGCTCGACGGCCGGCCAGCGCTGTCGGGGAGTATCCAGCAATGGAACGGAGACTCCCGTGGACATTGGGATGGCAACACCTTGGTGGTCGAGACGGCGAACTACAGCAATCAAACAGAGCACCGGTTCCCGTCCACAGCGGCCACGCGCGCGATCGAGCGATTCACACGGATTGGCTCTGACGAGATCGAGTACGAGTTCACGATCGAAGACCCGTCTATCTATACCCAGCCTTGGACGGCAATGCGCGTGATGCCACAACTCCCCGACTACGTGATCTACGAATACGCCTGTCACGAGGGGAACTACGCGATGGAGGGAATCCTGGGTGGCGCTCGGGCGCAAGAGCGAGAAGCCCAGCAATAATCGAGCGGACCGCGCTTAGAAAGGCCACACCCTGCAAACCATGAACGGTGACGGCAGCCTCGCGTTGTTCTGTGACTTTGAGAACATCGCCCTGGGAGTGCGCGACGCCAACTACGCGCGTTTTGATATCCAACCGGTGATCGAGCGTTTGCTGCTCAAGGGCAGCATCGTTGCGAAGAAGGCCTACTGCGATTGGGACCGATACAAGAGCTACAAGCCGACCATGCATGAGGCGGCATTTGAGCTCATCGAGATCCCGCACGCCCGTCAGTCCGGGAAGAATTCTGCAGACATCCGGATGGTGGTCGACGCGCTGGACCTGTGCTATACGAAGGAGCACATCGACACGTTCGTCATCATTTCCGGGGATTCCGACTTTTCGCCGCTCGTGAGCAAGCTGCGGGAGAACGCGAAGTCGGTGATCGGGGTCGGGGTCAAAAGCTCGACCTCGGACCTGCTGATGAACAACTGTGACGAGTTCATCTTCTACGATGATCTCGTCGCCGAAAAGAAGCCAATTCGCCGCCGGTCGCGCCCAAAAGCGCGAAGCAGAACCGGCGGCACGGCCTCGAAAGAGGCGGCCACCGAGCCGGCGACGGAGACAGGCAACGTCCCCGCGCCGCCAGCCAATGACGACCCGGCGCAGCCAGCCAATGACGACCCGGCGCAGCAAGCGATTGACTTGGTCCTAGAAATCGCGGAGGCCATCTATGCGGAGCGCGGCGATCGGGCCAAGTTGTGGGGGTCGATGATCAAGCAAACGCTCAAGCGTCGGCGGCCTGGCTTCAACGAGGCGTTCTATGGCTTCGGGTCATTCAGTGACGTGCTCGAGGAAGCGCAGACGCGAGGGTTCGTCGAGTTGGAGTCGGATGAACGCTCGGGCGGGTATGTAGTGCGCCGCATATCGCGGGATTAGCAACCGGTGGCAAACATCGAGGGACGTGGTCCCGGCTGCCGGTAGACGAGCGACTCATTGCGAGTCTGGACGGAGAAGAAAGTGAACACCGTAATGTCTTCCAAGCAGATGCGGACGCGACTCGGGTTGGTGGGCCTCGTCCTCCTGGTGGTCATGACGGCCTTGCCGGTTATGGCACAGACAAACGACGGCGAGTTTGAACCACCACGTCTGTCGAATGGCAACCCGGATTTCAACGGGATTTGGCAGGCCTTGAACGAGGCACATTACGACCTCGAGCCGCATATGGCCCGACACGCATTGCAGATGCGCGAAGGACCGCAGGGACCGGTTCCCGCGGCACCGGTGTTGGCGCTGGGGGCCGTCGCCGCCGTCCCCGGGAGCCTTGGGGTGATCACAGACGGAGGCAAGATTCCGTACACCCCGGACGCGCGGGCCCTGAAAGAGGAGAACCTCGCGGACTGGGTGAACCGTGACCCGGAGGTGAAATGCTACTTGCCCGGTGTGCCGCGTGCAACATACCTCCCGATGCCATTTCAGATCATCCAAAGCGAGAACGATGTCTTTATCAAGTATCAATTCGCGGATGCCGTCCGTGACATCTATATGGACAATCCCGGCCCATCCCAGATCGACTCCTGGATGGGGTGGTCGCTGGGACACTGGGACGGCGACACGCTGGTGGTCGACGTGACTGGGCAAGGCGACCAGACGTGGCTCGACCGCGCCGGCAGCCATCACAGCGAGCAGATCCACGTTGTGGAGCGATACACAATGATTGGCCCGAATCACATTCAATACCAGGCGACGATCGACGACCCGGTCGTCTTCACTGAGCCGTTTGCGATCGAGATGCCACTCTATCGGCGGATGGAGGCCAACGCGCGAATTCTGGACTTCAAATGCGTCGAATTCGTGGAAGAGCTGATGTTTGGTGAGTGGCGTCGACACCCACTGCCGCGATAGCCAGCCGGCAGCGACGAAGTGGCGCGCTGCTGGATACAGATGGAAAGCCGGACGCGTAGCGACGGCGATGGTGGCGCCGCGGGACGGGTACGGGTCGAGCACAGCCAAAACAGAGAAGGAAGGTAACGAAGGGAAAGCGATATGCGTAGTCGAATCGCGTGGTGTCTGAGTGGACTGGCCATCGTCGGCGTGGTATTCGGGCCGGCGGTCGTTGCCCAGGAGAGCGAGATCCGGCGAACCGCTAGCGGTCACCCGGATTTGTCCGGCACGTATGACGTGTCGACGTTGACCCCGATGGAGCGTCCGGTCGAGCTGGGCGACAAGATGTTTCTTACGGATGAGGAAGCCGCGGAAATCGCTGCTCAGGAACAGGCGCGGACGGAGGAGCGAAACGCCGCCAGCGACCCGAACCGCGACGCTCCTCCCGCCGGTGGCGATGGGTCGCCGGGAGCGGCCGGCAATGTGGGGGGCTACAACTCGTTCTGGATCGACAGAGGAACGGGAGCCTTTCAGATCGCCGGCGAGTGGCGCACATCCATCCTTGTCGATCCGCCGAACGGGCGCTACCCGCCGTTCACCGCCGAGCGGCAAGCTGCGAATCAAGCCGCACGCCGGGCAACACAGGGTGCTGACTTTCGACGGTCGAATGATGGGACGGCCTTTTGGCTCGAGGCTGGACTGGAGACGCCTGGGCCGTACGACAACATGGAACAGCGGCCGTATGGTGAGCGGTGTCTGGTCGGGTTTGGCTCAACCGGCGGCCCGCCAATGATGCCGGTGCTGTACAACAATCACAAACGAATCGTCCAGACCGACGACGTCGTCTTGATCCACGTCGAGATGAATCACGAAGCCCGGATCATCCGGATGAACGCGGAGCACGACCCACCCGAGTTCCAAAAATGGTTGGGAGATTCGATTGGTCATTGGGAAGACGATACGTTGGTGGTGGAGACGGTCAACTTCCCTGACCGGCCGTCGTTCACGCGCGGTTCTCGCCACATGAAGGTGACGGAGCGATTTTCGGTCCTGGACGAGGACACGCTTCTTTACGCGTTTACGGTCGAGGATCCGACGGTGTGGACGGCGCCGTTTTCCGGCGAGTATGTCTGGCCGCGGAGTAACAACAAGGTCTTTGAGTATGCCTGTCACGAGGGTAACTACGCGCTCGAAGGCATCATGAAGGGTGCCCGCTTGCTCGAAGCAGAGTTTCGCGGTGAGGAGCCAGAGGGGGTTCCAAACCCGACACGCTAAGCCCCGACCGTATGGTTCTCGGCCAATACCGCCGATCGTTTGTTATAAGAGAGACGAGGGAAAAGCACTATGCGTAGATATAACCGTCACGTGTTCACGATTGGCCTGACGTTGGCCGCGCTGGTCGGGTTTGTCGCGGCCAGTATCGTCTCCGTGGATGCCCACCACGCGTTTGGTGCCGAGTTTGACCCGAATCGGCCCGTCCTTCTCCGAGGACCGGTGGTCAGGGTCGAATGGGTGAACCCGCACACATGGATCCACATGGAGATCACCAACGAGGATGGCAGCACACAGGTGTGGATGGTCGAGGGCGGCACCCCGAACACGTTGCTCCGACGTGGCCTGACCCGAGACTCGATCACGCCGGGGACGATGATTGTCGTCGATGGCTATCAGAGTAAGGACCGTTCAGCCCGGGCAAACGGGCGCGATGTGACGTTCGAGAACGGCTCAAAGTTTTTCATGGGTTCCTCTGGCACCGGCGCCCCCCTCGACGGACGCGATACCACCGAGCCGGAGTAGGGGGGCTTTGTCGTCCGACGGGTCGGGGACGAGCTTGTAGAGCGAGGCCCCGTTCCGAAGACCGAGGGTGACGGCGAGCCGGTCGAGTACTCCCCACTCGACGGGCGTGACATGTTCCACGTCGGGCCCTCGTTTCTCGAGCTCTGCCACGAGCGTCAGGCTGACGCGAGCGGACCGCGCCAGCGACGCAGCGGTCAAACCGCGCCGCTGTCGCAGCGTGCGAATCACGTTCCCAATATGCTCATCTCGGGTCCCCATATGCGATCCGATGGGTGTATCGGGCCAGCGGTGACGCCGCTGCATCACGGCAACGCTATAATCTGCACGCTATGACCTTGAAAAAACTCTTCGGACTGTGGGTGCTGACCGCTGCCGTGCTTCTGACGGCTTTCCCGGTCGGCGCCCAGGATTGGCCCCAATGGCGTGGACCCGCTCGAGACGGTGTCGTGCCATCGTTTCAGGT
>Ga0310124_10000670_pt1 | contig 23887 bp, 21 predicted proteins | sample CB11b_AW_Bot5_MG_FD_203507 | JGI IMG/M metagenome (GOLD analysis project Ga0310124, IMG submission 203507) | Marine microbial communities from Western Arctic Ocean, Canada - CB11b_AW_Bot5 | ecosystem: Environmental > Aquatic > Marine > Oceanic | place: Canada: Western Arctic Ocean | collected...
CTTCATTCGCCCATCGAAAGAGAGATCCTTCTAGATTGTAGACGTCACGTGTCGAGATTGCTTTCAAATGAGAGACGAGTTCAGCAGAGCGATAACCGACGGAACAGTATGCGACGATGATTGTGTGGTGCGGGGCGGATTCGACGAGCGAGGCTGCTTCTTGGACGGACTTGACTCGTACAGCTCCTAACAGGTGACTGACGGCGACCTCATTTTCCTCACGGACGTCGAGAAGCATGACTTCTTTGGCGCTGTCGGCAATTATTTCGGATAGATCCCGCGTTGTGATCTGACGAATTTTAGGAAATTCCGTGGCGATGGTGTGTTCAACGCTTTCCCAGTCGACGCGTGCATATCGTTCTGAGCAGTTTGCTGAGACCAATGCGCCAATTAGTAATAGCATCGCGCACGGTTGAGCAAAACCTCTAGATCTGATCAAGGAATATTGTCGTGTCAGCATTAATCGTCAGAAATCGAATCGTCACTTGAGACAGCTGACATCGTAGGACGCCCTTCTTTGAATCGGTGCTTTCCGACCGCGACGGCTGCTTCGGTCTTGGAGGGGTCTATCGACCCTTGAAACACAGCGCCCTCAATGATTTCGACTCTTGTGGAAATAATGACCCCTACGACTCTGGCGGTTTGCCGCAGCTCAATTTTTTCAGCAGCGGTAAATCGTCCGGAGGCCTTCCCGAGAATCGTCACAGTTTTGGCCATAATGTCGGCTGATACGTCGGCATTGTGGCCGACAGCGACTGCGTGGCCAGGTGCCGAAACTTTTCCTTCGACTGTGCCTTCAATAATTAAATGCTCGTCTGCGGTCAGTTCCCCTTTGATCACGAGCGTACGACCAAGGGAGGTCACGCCCTGCGGAACATTCAATGTTGGTAGCGGGAGTAGGTCGTCGTTGTCGGTGAATGGAAATGCTACTGCAGCTGGTTGATCGGTTGCCATAGCTAGCTCGGGTCCTTCTTCTATGCCACTACTATATGCCGTCTAGGTGTTTCAGTTGGTGAAGAGAATCACTTGGTCATTTATCTTTCGTGATCTTGGGGGTTGTGCTAATCTGCCGTTACTTAGCGAACTGGTTTATGTAGATGATGATGTGGCGTTCTTGGACTCGGCGTTTGGCATGTTTCTTTTGGCAAGGCCATGAATTCCATACAAAATCAGAGGACCACCGCGCATTTCTTGAATGCCGTCGGTGCGGCAAGCGAACCGTTGGTTGGACTCTCGATGTTGCCTATCGGTATGTCGAAAGTTCGGGAGACACGCTGCGTATCGCATTTGCGGATGATTCGGTGGTCACAGGCCCAATTCATCGGCCATTGAACCTTCCGATTACACCGCTGCGGCTTGATTTTGACGAATCGTCATCATAGAAATATCAGCCGACACCACGAAGGAGTTGTCCACTCTGTCTGGATCTCATTCAGAATAGAACTCTTTGTCCTTCGTGGATCCATTTGACCAGTTGTTTTAACAAATGTTTCGGTAGTAAGGCGTAATAGGAAATCGGAACACGCGTCGTCAGTTCTTCAAACCAATTCAAAACAGTAGGAAATGGAGCGGGAGACGGGAATCGAACCCGCGACCTCGACCTTGGGAAGGTCGCACTCTACCGCTGAGTTACTCCCGCTCGGCGGTAGTGCATTGTACCGAAGCGGAACTAGTCACGTCGAATATGTTGGAGGACTTCTTCGCGGCGGTCTTCCATTTCTGACGGGGTCGTTGCTTCGAGATTAAGTCGAATAAGTGGTTCCGTATTCGATGCCCTGACATTGAAATGCCATGTGTCGTATTCGACGGAGACACCGTCCATGCGGTACACATGGCCATCTTTGTAGCGTGTAGCGAGGCGATCGATCGTTTCAGTTACCGTTGTCATATCAGGCATGTCAGTGTTGAGTTCGCCGGTGATGAAGTATTTATCTCGGAGTGGTGCTAACAGTTCTGCGAGTGTTTGTTTCCGGATAGACATCAATTCGAGCAGTAGGAGCGCCGGAATGAAACCGTTATCCGCAAAATAATTATCTCTGAAGTAGTAGTGCCCCGTAACCTCACCCCCGAAGATGGCATCTTCATCGCGCATGCGTTTCTTGAAGAAAGCGTGTCCGACCCTGTTCATTATTGATGAACCACCGTGCGCCTTGGTGATGTCCTTGACGGCATAACTGGCTCGGACGTCGTAGACAATTTTCGAACCTGGGGCTTTCCGCAAAAATGCTTCTGCGAGCAGTGCGGTGATGAAGTCGCCAGGGACGAATCCGCCGTTGCCATCAATAAAAAAACAGCGGTCAGCATCTCCGTCCCAGGCGATTCCCGCGTCGGCAGAATCAGCAACAACGCGGTTGACGATGTCTCGCCTATTTGCTTCGATGAGTGGGTTTGCTTCGTGATGTGGGAACGTACCGTCGACATCGAAACAGAGCTCGGTTGTGTGGCAAGGTAGGACTTTGAGTAATGGTGGCGCTACCATGCCGGCAATGCCACTCCCAGCGTCAAGGACGAGACGGAAGGGCTTAATAGCTCCGAGATCGATAAATGAACGGACATGGTCGAGGTAAGGGTTCAAGATGTGAGACTGACTGCGACTTCCTATCCCTGTTGGACCGGTTGGGATCTGATCGTGAAGGATCATGTCCCGGATATCTTCGATGCCAGCGTCGCTACTGAGCGGAATAGCATGTTGGCGTACTAACTTCAGGCCAATGTATTCCTTTGGATTGTGTGAGGCGGTAATCTCAGCGCCGCCGTCGAATTTACCGCGAGCAACGGCGTAGTAGAGCATGTCGGTTCCGATCATGCCGTAATCAACGACGTCGGCGCCTTGTTTGCAGGCGCCCTCAACGAACGCTGAACTGATTTCTGGAGCGGATGTCCGCATATCTCGACCAACTGCGATACGTGTTGCGCCGAGATAGACGATAAAGGCTTGACCGATTAAGAATGCGGTATCGGCGTCAATTTGCACCGGGAAGATTCCGCGGACATCGTATGCCTTAAAAATGTCAGGATTGATTGTTGTCATGGGCTCCGTGGTTAGCTTTCGTTCATTTTTGTGTACGCCGTGATAACAGAGTCGTCACCGAGAACCACACCAGGCCCAAGTTGGGCGTAGGCGCCGACATGGCATCGGTGACCCACGATAACGCCATCGAGGCATGCCCCTTGCCCGATATGGCAATCAGGCCAGATGATCGACTGGTGGACGGCTGCTTCAGAGTCAACAACTACGCCTGACCCGATCACGCTATAACTCGTGATGTGCGCGTTACTGTGAACGGTCGAACTGGCTCCAATAAAACAGGGTCCGTCAAGCCGAGCCGAAGCATTAAGCCGGGCACCGGGCGAAATCGTTGGGTTCCTGCCGACGGGTTCTGTAAATTGACCTGATTGGCAGCGGCCGTCCAGGATGTCGCGGTGGCCTTGGAGGTATTTGTCTGGCGTGCCGATGTCCAACCAGTACCCATTGTCGATGTATGCAACGAACGGTTCCTGTTGTTCGATGAGCGAAGGAAAATAGCGTCGCTCAATGGAGTAATGCGTACCGGTTGGGATGCGATCGAAGGTGCCTGGTTCCAGCACATAAATCCCTGCATTGATCGTATTGCACGTGATTTCGTTCGGGTTAGGTTTTTCAAGAAAGCGTCTAACGTTACCGTTTGAGTCCGTTTCAACGAGGCCATATGCACTTGGGTTGTCCACGGGCGTGAGAACTATCGTCGCCTTCGCATTGCTCGACCGGTGATAGTCGACAACAGCAGCGAGATCGATTTCTGTCAGCACGTCACCATTGAACACGATCGTTGTTCCGTCGAGATACGGTTCTGCATACTTGACCGCACCTCCTGTTCCTAGTGGTTCGGGTTCAACAACATACCGGATCGGTAAGCCGGCGTTCTCACCATGCCCGACAATCTCTTGTATGCGTTCCGGCTGATAATTGAGACTTAGGATGACCTCATCTATTTCCGGGACTTGACGAAGTAAATCAATTTGATGGTAGAGAAAGGGGCGGTCGAAGATGGGGACAACAGGCTTGGGGGTATTCAATGTGAGTGGTCTCAGTCGTGTGCCGAAGCCACCAGCTAAAAGTACCGCTTTCATTTGTAGGAATGATACATTGCGTTCCTATCGCTTCGTGTTACAAGTGCGAGTTACAATCGTCCACGGACGAACGCTGCAATGAATCTGCCGAACATATTAACGCTTGGGCGCATCGTATTGGTGCCGTTTCTTATGGTGGTGTTGCTGACCCGCTTTGAAGGAGAACTGATTTTTGGGATTGCAAAAGAGTTTGTAGGGGCTACCATTTTTGGAGTTGCAGCATTCACTGATTGGCTGGATGGGTATCTGGCGCGCCAACGAAACCAGGTCACGCAACTGGGTCAGTTAATGGATCCCCTAGCTGACAAACTACTGATTACAGCAGCATTGGTTTCGCTTGTCCAAATGGGAATGGCTTCAGCATGGATGGTCGCTGTTATTTTAGGTCGTGAACTTGGCATTACCGTATTACGAAGCGTGGCGTATGTACGAGGGGTGACGATTCCTGCGTCTCCCTTGGGGAAAGTCAAGATGGGGACGCAAGTATTTGCGATTCTGTTACTTATTCTTGGGCGGCAAGTCTCGGTGTTCTGGCTCATTGGGCAAATCGCACTGTGGGTCGTCCTGACGACGGCCTTGTGGTCTGCGATTGACTACTATCGCCGCTTTAGTTATGTCGTGAGTCATCCAAATGTTACTGGTTTTGAAAGCGCGACGCAGAGGACTGAGCAGGGCCGCAAACGCGCAAAGGCGGGATAGTTCGTTTAACGCCGTCTGGCTCGAAGATAGAAGCTCATCGGTCGGCGAGTCCCATCTCAGTTTTCAACGTGGTAATTTGTTGGGTGGCGTCGGCCACATATTCTGATTCTGGGTATTCACTAATCAACCGTTCAAAGAGTGGCAGCGCTTCGGTGTCAAAGCCATTAATGTTTAACGAGTCAGCCAGGTAGTAATACACGATAGCGCGGCCTGAATATCCTGGGTCGTCGTCAAGGATGCCTCTGAAACGGTCCATCGCACCCAAGTAGTTCTTAATGCGGTAGTAGTAGCGTCCGACGATAAAGCTTGCTTCACTTAACCTGTCTCTCGCCTCCCGTAATTTGCTCCGTGCCTCCGTAATTAATTCAGGTTCAGCCGTTTCAGCGTAGTCGGAGATAAACCGTTCAAACTCCTGCACTGCAGCGCGTGTCTGAGTTTGTTCCCGCTCAGGTATTTTCATTTGGTTATAGAAAACCATCGCGATTTTATACTGGGCGATCGGTGCCAATTCGTGTGTTGGCGGGTAAAGTCTCTGAAATTCGCGAAGTTCAGTGAGCGCCGCGGCGTAGGCGATTTCATTGTCCTCGCCTTCGTAGGTGTCGATTATATGCAGGCGTGCTTGGTCACGCAGTGTACTTTGCGGATAGTTGTCTCGGATCGTCTCAAAATACTCACGAGCTCGTGTCCAATTTTCGTTGGACATCGCTTCTTGACCGCGTTCGAAAAGAACAGTGTCGGCAGCATCTTCAATTGGATTGATCTCTAGCTCGTTTCCACCGCACCCGGTGATCGTGGCGACAATGGCGAGGCTCGCGAAGATGCTCGACCACTTATTAGTGGTACGACTTAGAGCGTTCCGATTGCTGATGTTAGCCATTGATACTCGGCGAGTATGCCGTCCTTTAGTATGACACGTGGCGTAAATCCGAGTTCTTTTCTGGCGCGTGTAGTGTCTGCGAAGGTGTCTCGCATGTCTCCTCGTTGTGTCTCTTGCCGGCGGACGTTGGGACTTTTTCCGGTGCACTGCGCCATAACGTCAAGTATTTCATTCATGCTTACTCGTGAACCGCCCCCGACGTTATAAACCGTACCGTTTGTGCCATGCTCCGCGGCTGCGATAGTAGCGGCAACGGCATCTTCAACGAATGTAAAATCACGGGTTTGTTCGCCGTCACCGTAGAGGGAGAGTGGCTCATTGTCTAGAATGGCTCGAAGAAAACGGTGAAAGGCCATGTCTGGGCGCTGTCGCGGGCCGTAGACCGTAAAGTAGCGAACGGCTACCGTCGGAACCGCGTAGTTCGCATGGTAAAGCATGCAGAGGTGTTCTGCAGCGAGTTTGGTTACACCGTATGGAGATAGAGGTGCCGGCCTTGCTGTCTCCAGCATGGGGATTGGGACTGCATCACCGTAGACTGAGGAGCTAGACGCATAAACGATGCGTTCGAGCGAATGATTGACGCAGGCTTCAAGTAGGCACTGCGTTGCGTCGATGTTTAGTTTCGTATAGACGGCAAAATCAGCCCCCCAGCTCTTCCTAACACCGGCTTGGGCTGCCAAGTGAAATACATGAGTTACGTCGTCGAGTAAGTTGCCTAAATCTGCTGTTAGCAGGGAGTCCTCGATAAATCGAAACTGGCGGCGTTGCTTGAGCGATGCGATGTTCGATTCTTTGATTGACCGAGCATAGTAATTCGTAAAAGAGTCGAGTCCGACAACTTCATGCCCCGCTTCAATGAGACGCTCGGAGAGATGGGAGCCAATAAAGCCGGCCGCTCCCGTAACGAATGCTCTCATGCCAATAATGCCTGCAGTGTTGGCGGAACTCTTTGTGGTCGCCCACTGGGGTCCGTCGCCGCATGGACAGTTATTCCTGACGCGAGTAATTCATTGTCCGCCTGTCGACGCACTTCGTATGTGAATTCGACGCGGGCACGAGATTTTAACGAGCCGGCTGTCTCAATGTTCAAAACATCGTCGTACCGCGCAGGCGCACGATAAGTGCACCGTGCTTCGATGGCTGGAAGAAGTAACCCCGTTTCTTCAAGCTGGTTGTACGAAACACCCAACGTCCGGAGTAGTTCGCATCGCCCTACTTCGAACCAGACAAAATAATTCGCATAATACGCGATGCCCATTTTGTCTGTCTCTGCATACCGTACCCGAACTTGGCACGCTGCGACTGGCATTATTTCGGTTCAACTTTCTCATTATCTGGAGTGTCAAGTCCCGCCGCGCGAAGACGTCGTGTCGCGTCAGCCGGGTCTGTGTCCCCGTAAATCGCAGAAGCCGCAACGAGGATCTCGGCGCCAGCGTTGACCAAACGTGAAGCATTTGAGTGCGTAATGCCACCGTCGACCTCGATAGGTGCGCGATTACCCAGGCTGTCTAGCAGTAACCGAGTTTCCTGCACTCTTTTTATGCTGTCCGGGATAAATGGTTGTCCCGCGTAACCTGGATTCACCGACATCACGACAACATAATCTACTTGTCCGGCGACTGCTTCTAGCGCAGACACAGGCGTTCCTGGGTTGATCGCTAGGCCGGCAGTTGCACCGAGTGCACGAACCATCGAAAGCGTTCGGTGGATATGTCTCGTCGCTTCGAGATGTACGGACACCATGGATGCGCCCGCTTTAACATAGGCTTCGATCTGTCGCTCTGGGTCGGTGATCATTAAATGCACGTCGAGTGGAACAGTGGCAACTTTGTTGAGTGCGGCTACAACCGGTACACCAATGCTGATTTGGGGTACAAAGTGACCATCCATGATGTCGACGTGGATGAGGTCCGCACCTCCATCTTCGACTGTTCGGACGGCCTCGCCAAGTGAGGTAAAGTCAGCAGCAAGAATAGATGGCGCGATCCGCAGCGTATCAGACACGTTTATTGGCTAACCTCCAGAGATATTGACTCGCCTTGGGATACCTGGAATCCGGAGGAAGGTGCCTGTCGAATCACGATATCTGGTGGGATGCCAGGGTACGGGTGGTCACCAACAACGGTGACTCGAAAGCCGAGACCACGAAGAATGTTCGCTGCGTCGTTTCCGTCGACGCCAATTAGATTTGGCATCACGTAGCTGCGTCCGCGTTCTCCGGTATTTACCAAGATGGAAACGATTTCACCGCTGCCGTAGGGTGGTGGGTCTTGAGCGACCACGGTGTTGGTCGGATAACGGTTCGACCGGATTTCGGCGATTTCACGCAATGTAAACAATTCCTCGGCAAGATGTTCTGTTGCAAGGGTTTGAGATTCACCGACCAGAGATGGGAGTTCACCAGTATTCGGGCCAGAACTCAGCCAAAGCTTAACGTTTCTCCGGAGTCGTGTTGGTCTCCCCGGTCGGGGGTCTTGCTCGGCAATCCGACCTGTTTCTATCGCAGGGTGTATTCGGCGAAGGGGGTCAATCCTCGCATTCAGACCAACAGCTGCTAAAGCCTCAGTTGCTGCAGCAGGTGTTAGCCCGCGAAGGTCAGGCGTCGCAACCTCGCGAGATTTGATCGAAAACTGGAGTCCGGCGTAGGCCGTGATGCCGTAGGTGACACCTAGTGCTCCAAGTAGTAAGGCGAGTTTGCCAATGAGGAGAAGACTTGTCCGAGCATTCATTGGAACTATTCAGTGTAGAACAAGTCTTTTAAATGGACAACGTTCAAGGGATTTGCTTTTGTAGTGTGGCGGCAAAAAACCCGTCGATTCCATCTCTGAATGGTAATGTTCTCAAAAAGCCATCAGGCTCGATGCAGCTATTAAATTCTGGCGCAGGTGGTCGTGAAATTCTAAAATCTTGTCGTTCTAACAGGAACTGTTGAATAACAGCGTTGGTCTCCTCTGGTTCCGTAGAACATGTCGAGTAGACCAGCCATCCTCGCGGCCGTAAGGCCTCCGAGGCGAATTTCAACATTTTGAGTTGTCGAGCGGAGAACGCTGTTAACTCCTCGGCGGTTCGTCGCCAACGGATGTCCGGATCTCTTCTGAGGATGCCAAGTCCAGAGCATGGAGCGTCGACCACAATGACGTCGAATACGGCGGTAAAAGGGAGCGGTTGTTCAGCGTTGAGCTGAACAACAGACGCATCAGAGATGTTGTGTTGCGCAAGATTCTCTATGAGGAGATTTATGCGTCGTTCGCGGTAATCAGTTGCCACAACGCGAACCGGGTTGCCGCTGCACGCAAGACCGACAGTTTTCACACCGGGCGCTGCACAGAGATCGAGTATTACCGGATTTTCAAGCGTGGCAGTCAGGCTGCAGACAAGTTCGGTGACGACTTGTGCTCCTTCTTCTTGAATGATGTATTCGGAGGTCAAGCGCTCGCCAACGGTCGATATGGATCCATCCGTGACGATGAGTCCTCGTTGAGCGACTCGAGTTGCAACCGTGTGAACACCCATTCTCATAAGTCTCGTCGTAAGTTCAGATGGTGAGACCCGGTTTAGCAGTGGTCTTATGGTGACCGTCGGCCGCTGATTATTGAAACGAACCCAGGCGGCGGTTGATGTCCACCCGTGACGGTCGAGCCACCTTTCAATAAGCCAGCTCGGGTGAGACAGTGTGACGCTTAAGTAGTTAACGGCGGCCGTATGGTCGACGGTCTTGTCGTTTTCACAGGACGGAATCAATGGAAAGCTAATCGGACGGCGTCGTTCCGTGTAGTTCCTTAGAACCGCGTTTACGAATCCACTTGCGCTGCTTACGCCAGCGTGCCGGGTAAGCGCGACCGCGTCAGCGACCACTGCATGTGGTGGGATCCGGTCAAGTTTCATGAGCTGATAGAGTGCGACTCGAAGGATGCGAATTACGGAATCATCGATATCCGTTAAGGCGCGGGATGACAGTTGGCTAATGACGTGGTCGAGTGCGGCACGCCAGCGGTACACACCAAACGCAATTTCTCCGAGAAGTGCGCGGTCGCGGGCGTCACCGAGATCTCGTCGTCCATGATCAAGCGCGGTCGCGAGATCGTATCGATTACGGTCAACGTCTGTCAGTACGCTGTGAGCGGCTTGTCGTACCGGTGCTGTCATAGTCCGTGTGAGGTTAACTGCGTGCCTATCTGCCAGCGTTGACCTGAGAGGAAGGAACGTGTGTCTAAAGAACGTCGGCCTTCCTGTTGAATGTGACGGATTGCTAGAGCATTTTCTGAGCCAGTTGAAACGATGAGTCTGTCAGCACGAGCTTCGATAATCGTTCCGGGGCTTTTGGCGGAGTCATGGTGCTCTACAACGGCGCTGCGATGGACGAGATATCTCGTGCCTTGATGCTTAGTGGCGGCATGTGGCCACGGATGCAGTCCGCGAATTAAGTTATGAATATCAATAGCGGGCGCATGCCAATCAATGTGGCCATCTTCACGAGTGAGCGGTGGGGCAAAGGTTGCTTCGCTATGGTTCTGGGCCGTTTCTTGGACGCGTCCGGCCGCCAGTGCGTCGACGGTTTCGATCAATAACTGCGCGCCCAGTGTAGAGAGGTCGGTTGCAACGTCGCTACTCAGTTGATTTGGCTCGATTAAGAAATGGCTTGTTCTTAGCATTGGCCCGGCGTCCATTTTACTAACGAGTCGAATAATGGTGATGCCGGTTTCGCGTTCACCCGCGATGATTGCTCGATGGATTGGCGCTGCGCCGCGGTATTTCGGGAGCAATGAGGCATGGACATTGATCGTTCCGAGTCGAGGTGTTTCGAGTACAGGATCCGGCAAGATGCGGCCGTAAGCGACGACAACGGAAAGGTCCGCGTTTAACGAGCGCAGTTGGGTTAGAAAATCAGAATTTCGAATCTGCGCACGCTCGGGCTGAAAAACAGGTATACCGGTGTCGAGCGCGCACTCCTTGACAGGCGAGTACTTGAGTTGACGACCACGACCACGGGGACGGTCGGGTTGTGTGACAACACCGACAATTTCATGAGGCGAAGCCAGAAGTATGTTGAGCGTCGGTACAGCGAATGTTGGTGTGCCGTAAAAGACAATCCTCACCATTTACCGGACCGTCTTAGCTTTTTTATTTTCCGCAGCATCATGTCTCGCCGGAGGCCTCGGAGATGGTCAAGGAATAATGACCCGTTGAGGTGATCCATTTCGTGCCCGAAGGCGCGGGCGAGGATCCCGGTGCCTTCGATGTCTCTAGACGTACCATTGCGGTCAAGGCCCCGAACAGTTGCATGGAGTGGTCGTGGGACCGGAGCACTAAATCCAGGCAGGCTAAGACAGCCTTCATCTTCACGTTGGGTACCACGCTGTTCGATCCATTCGGGGTTGACCATGACAACGAGCTGTTTTTCATCGTGTCCGCCAGACGGGTCTGCCACAAAGATTCTGAGGGGGAGGCCTATTTGCGGGGCAGCGAGACCGACTCCAGATTCGGCATGCATGGTCTCGACCATGTCCGTAATGAGGGTCTGTATCGCAGGAGTAATCTCGGGAACGTCTTCTGAAGGGTTGTGAAGTGCGAGGTTTCCATAACGCACAATAGAGCGAATCATGTAAGAAATTGTAGTGCGGAATAGTGGACTCGATGCTTTCTATGACGACAAGGCCAGCTTAAGTGGTGGTAACGTGTGTCGGCGACTATGATCGTGGGCGAAGACGTTTCAGTATGTTGGCAACACGTTGGGACTGTAGGGCGCACGGTTTGACATAACGAAGGGTGGAAATCGCTTATGAGTAATCGATGGACGGCGGCACTAGCAATGAGTTGCATACTGTCCGGGACGATGGGGCTAGGACAGGTTCGGGAGTATGTCCCGGTTACAGACGAGATGCTCCAGAATCCTGACCCGTCAGATTGGCTGAGTTGGCGCCGTACGCTTGATGGACAGGGGCATAGTCCGTTAACCCAAATCACGACGGAGAATGTTGACGAGCTCAGATTAGCGTGGGGGTGGAGTCTCGGCGAAGGATCTCAGCAGACCACCCCACTTGTTCACGACGGGGTGATGTATCTCGCGAATCCAGGCGAGATTGTCCAAGCCATTGACGCGGCAAATGGTGAGTTTATCTGGGAATACCGTCGGAATGCGCCACCGCCTGGCGACAGCTTCGGTGGTCCACCACCAGGTCGTGCCCATCGAAATATCGCGATGTATGAGGACAAGATTTATCTCAATACCGCAGATGCTCACATTATTGCTCTGAATGCGAGAAATGGAGAAGTAGTCTGGGACACGGATGTGGGACAAGGGGTTGGCTTTCAGTATTCCAGTGGTTCGATTGTTGCGGATGGCAAGGTGATCTCTGGATTGACCGGTTGCGGGCGTTACCGAGAAGAACCGTGTGCCATCGTTGGTCTCGATGCCCGGACCGGCGAAGAGATATGGCGGACTGCGACCGTGGCGTTGCCTGGTGAACCCGGCGGAGATACATGGGGTGACCTGCCGTCGATGTTTCGTGCTGGGAGTGATTCATGGATTCCCGGAAGCTACGATCCCGTGAGTCGTACCCTGTTCCATGGCACTTCGCAAGCAAAGCCGTGGGCACGGGAGGCGCGCGGCACTGATGGAGATGCGCTCTATACCAATTCGACGCTAGCTCTCGATCCGGACACCGGAGAAATGAAGTGGTACTACCAGCATTTGCCCGGTGAGACGCTTGACATGGATGAAGTGTTTGAACGAATCATCGTGGCGTACGATGACAAGCGGTCGGTTTTCACAATGGGTAAGATGGCGGTGCTGTGGGAACTCGACCTTACGACCGGTGGGTTTCGAAATGCGCATGATTTGGGGTACCAAACGTTTGCTGATGTTGACCCCACGACGGGGGCGGTCGCGTATCGAGAGGGTATGATTCCTGAGCTCTACAAAGAGCTGTTTTGGTGTCCGAGCACAGCAGGATTTAAGAGCTGGCGAGCGATGTCTTATTATCCTGACCTTGAGACGTTTTACATTCCTATAAATCTAAACTGTGAAACTGCCACGTTCGGGCCTGTTGACCGCGTGGAAGGTGGTGGTGGAACAGGTCCGGTTCGACGAACGAACCATTTTCATCCGCAGAGTGAAGGAGAGCTTGGCGAGTTTCTGGCAATGGACATGCGCACCGGTGAAGTACGGTGGCGACGTCGGTTTCAAATGCCTATTAGTAGTGCTGCGCTGACCACGGCTGGAGGATTAGCATTTGCCGGTAGTTGGGACCGCCAAATATTTGCCTTTGATGCTGAGACCGGGGAGACCGTTTGGGAAACGCGGTTGCCTCAGTCCGTGCAGGGATTTATCACGACGTACGCCGTGGATGGTCGACAGTATGTCGCGGTGCCAACCGGCGCAGGAGGAGCGAGTTGGGCAGGTTCGATACCATCGCAACTTATTCCTGAAAAGCAACGACCACTTGGAGGGAACGGGTTGTTCGTTTTTGCGTTACCAGAATAATGTGACTAACTAGAGTCATCTGTGAAGTCTGCATGATTATTACGAAGACCTTTCTTTCGCGCCGGACGGTGTTACGCGGTATCGGGGCCACCGTTGCTTTGCCACTACTGGAGGCAATGGTGCCACCTATGACGGCACTCGCGCGTACGAGCGCGAAGCCGCCACATCGACTCGGGTTCGTCTATACGCCTATGGGAGCGGACATGACGGGGTGGACTCCGGTCGGACGGAAAGTTGGACTTGGAACATTATCCCGAAGTCTTGAACCGCTATCCAATCTAAACGGTCAAGTCACCGTTCTTACTAATGTCGGATTAGAGCACGCGACGGTTGGTGGGCATGCGACGGCGAATGCGGGGTTTTTAAGTGGCACTCGATCGCATTGGACAGAATCAGGACCATGTTGCTTAGCCAAGACTGTTGATCAGGTTGCAGCCAAGGCCTTTGAGCCGTACACGCGATTTCCTTCTCTTGAGCTTGCTCTAGACGTTCCAAACATAGCGAAACAGGTTGAATATGGTTCTGCATCGAAGTACCTGAACCACCTGTCGTGGGTGACGCCGTCTATCCCCGCGGTGTCAGAGGCTCGACCTGAAGCTGTCTTCACAAAACTCTTTGGTGGTGATGGGCATCAGTTTCAAATCGTGGGAAGCACGGTTGCGGGCGGCAGCGTCTTGGACACGCTGCAGGAGCCAAGGCGACGGTTGAGTCGTGTGGTTGGGTCTGCGGACCGCAGGACCATGTCGTTGTATTTAGATCAGGTTCGCGAAGTTGAGCGGCGGATTCAATCGGAACTCAACAAAGCGACAGAAATCCCGAGTGCTCAAGACTTCGACCGACCAGTCGGCGCACCACTCAGGTATAGCGACCATGTCGAGTTGCTGTTCGATTTGCAGGTACTAGCGTTGCGAGCGGATATCACTCGCGTTGTATCGTTTCAGTTGGCACGTGAGATGAGTAGGCGTGTTTACGTGGACGCCGGCGTAACGGAGCCGCATCATGATGTATCTCACTATGCCGGCGATTCACGTAAGCGGGCGGCGTTTCGGCGGATTAATCGCTATCACCTGCAGTTGGTGGCGACGTACCTTCAGAGATTAGCGTCGGTGAGTGACGGAGATGGAACGTTGCTTGATACCACCACTTATTTGTACGGAAGTGGCATGGGTGATCCAAACCACCATGATCACAGTAATTTACCGATCGTGATTATTGGGGGGCGAAGGAACGAATCTCGCGGAATTGAACATTATCGCTTTGAAGACAGGGTGTCGTTGTCGACGGTGCACGCGTCGCTGTTGGCTGGTCTTGGGATTGGGATGGGTGAGAGTCTTGAAGGGAAAGGACTAATCGCGCCTATTGTCGATTTGCATCAACAACGGCAAAACGCGTGATGTCACCGTTCTGCCGGACCGGTATTCCTGAGAAGACGGATCTCGTGTTGGGAGGTAAGTAATGCGGACAATTGCAATTATGGCAGTGTTGTTACTCGGTGGGTCATTGGCTGCGGCACAGTCCAGTCGCATTCCTGCAGACATGGGCGATATCGTGGTGACGCCCATCGTGCATGCGAGCGTGCAGGTCGAATATGACGGGACGGTCGTTCACGTGGATCCCTGGAGTAAAGGAGATTTGTCCCAGGCGAAACAAGCTGATTTGATTTTGGTGACTGATGACCCTGGTCATCATCTGGACCCGGTAGCGATTGACCAGTTGAGGAAAACTGGAGCACCGGTGGTTGTAACCGAGACAGCTCATGCTAAGTACGCAAATAGCACCATATTGGCCAATGGTGAACGAGGTACGTTCGCAGGTATCCAAGTGGAGGCTGTTGCTGCGTATGACATGACGCCAGGTCAGCCATGGCATCCAAAGGGTGAGGCCAACGGGTATGTCGTCACCTTGGGTGGGAAGCGGTTGTTTTTCTCGGGTGTGGGTGAGTGTGTGCCTGAAATTCAAGCCTTGACGAATATCGATGTGGCGTTCATGCCCATGAATTTACCAGTCGATCGAATGCGACCGCGGTCGGTTGCGGAATGCGTGAAGACCTTTAATCCTGACGTTGTCTACTTGAATCACTATGACAACGGGTATGCCGGATGGTTGCAGAACCCAGATCGGTCACAACCTAACGAGGACACACAGAATACGCTCAGGGCGTTTGAAGCCGCTCTTACAGACGAAGCTATTGAATTCCGTGATGGGAATTGGTACCCACCAATTCCCGATCGGTAGACACGGCGGAAATGAATAACGAGTTGTGAGGTTAATTATGCGGAATACGGATCGATGGGTTGGACAGCTTGTGATCGTTTGTGGGTTCATTGGATTTGGTTGTAGTTCGCCGGCAGTGGAGAACGACGAAGGAATTCCGCAATCAGAGATAAGCGTGTTTGAAGGTGCTCGGTTGATTGTGGGAGACGGGAGTGCGCCGATTGAAGATGCTGTGATTCTCATTGAGGCGGACCGATTTCTTCGTGTGGGGCGACGGAGTGAGGTCGAGATTCCAGCCGGGTCGACGCGCGTGGACCTAACAGGACGTACGGTGATTCCCGCATTAATTGACACCCACACCCATCTGAGTCGAACACGTCCAGAACTCGAGGAAGACCTTCGACGCAGGGCCTATTACGGTGTTGCGGCTGCGATGAGCCTGGGACAGGACGATGGAGGCGCCCCGTTTGAGATCCGTAATGAGACGATACCGGGGGCAGCCCGCTATTTGACTGTTGGTCGAGGTATCACTCGTCCTGAACCCGGTCGGTCAGAGATTCCCTTCTGGGTCTCAACCGCGGACGAGGCACGTCAAGCCGTTGAAGAGTTAGCAGCGGACAACATCGAACTTGTCAAAATCTGGGTGGATGATCGCAGTGGGCAATATGACAAATTGACTCCTGAATTGTACGGCGCTGTCATCGATGAGGCGCATGCCCTCGGCATGAGAGTGACGGCGCATATTTTTACGCTTGAAGATGCGAAAGGGTTGCTTCGCGCGGGGATAGATGCTTTTGCGCATGGCATTCGTGATCAGGATGTGGACGACGAGGTTGTCGCATTGTTTAAGGAGCGTCCGAATGTTGTGCTGGTTCCGAATCTTCCAGGTCGCGGTGTCGCGGAGGATCTCAGTTGGATCGGAGATACAGTCGCATCCGGTGAGCTTGCAGAATTGCAAGCGAGATTTATTGATCGGCCAGAGGCACAGGAATCGTTTTCGATTCAGGCGAGAAACCTAGATCGTTTGAACCGCGAGGGCGTGACCATCGCGCTTGGAACGGACGGGAATTCAAGTTGGGGGCCACATCTTGAGCTCGCGGATATGGTCGCAACGGGAATGACGCCGCACGAGGTCATCGTGGCGGCAACAAGTACCTCGGCTCAATTTTTAGGTCTAGAGCAACTCGGGACAGTCGCTGTGGGTAAGGAAGCGGATTTTATTGTGCTTACCGCGAACCCACTGGACGACATACGAAATACGCGAGAGATTGAGTCCGTTTATATTCGTGGTGTCGAAGTTGATCGAGAGGCATTGAGCAATCGTTGGCTCAATTCAACGCCTGGTGAGTAAGAGCTCGTTAGGGTTGGTCAGTCGTCTCGACCAGGATATCGCGGAGTTTTTGACGGGCGGTTCCTGGGATACTCAGGCTTACATTCGCGCCCAACTGTGCCAGTAGCTCTGCGGTTTCCGGCCACGGCTGAAATTGAAATGACTGTTTCGCACCCTCCGCAATACGGTAGGGTGTACGACCACGGAAATCACGCGCGTCAATATCAGCGCCTTGGGCTACAAGGTATTCAATGATTTCGTTATTTCCACGGAATGCGGCACCATGAAGGGCAGTGAAGTCTGCCTCATTGGCAGCATTCACATTTGCACCATGTTCCATCAGTAATTTAACAGCCTGTTCGGCGGTTTCAGATCTCACACCCCTGGGTTCAGCCGGTGTGTAGGTTCCTCGGCCCAGTCCCGAGGCAGCCATTAACGGTGTTGTGCCATCGTCGGTCGTGAGATGTAGGTTGGCACCGGCCGAGAGAAGCAGTTGCATGATCTCAATCGAGCTGTCAGCGTCACGATTAGCGTTATGAGAAGCCACCCAGAGCGGGGTCGCTCCACGGAGGTCACCAGTTCCACACGCGAACCGTTCAAAGGCCCCTTCGCGGGGGTTTGCGATGTAACTCATGAACATCGCCGACGTCAGAAGAGGGACATTTGGATCTGCGCCATGCTCAAGGAGTGACTGGACAAGGGAAATGCGTTGGTCACCGCTTAAAGTGTTTCCGCGAAAACGTTCGCCAAATCCGTGTTGGCGAGACCATTCACCCAACCAGGTGCCAACATTGCCTGCAGCCGCATGAAGCGCGCTAATGGTTCCAAGCGTAGCAGTCGCATCTGCGCCCTCTCGAAGAAGAAATAGTGCGAACTCGTGATGGCCGTTTACGATGGCGTATGGTAGTGCGTGCGTACCGTCGACTCCGGTGTCATTGATGTTCACACCGCCAGCCAGTAACTGAGTGGCCAGTTCAATATCGCCGTTAGCTGCCGCGAATAAAAGTGGCGTGAATCCATCGGTCGTTGAAGGGTTCGCGTGGGCGCCACTGGCGAGGAGTAATTCAACAACGTCTTCATGTGATTCGGTGGTCGCCCACATTAAAGCGGTTGCGCCATGTTCTGCTGTAGAGGCATTGACATCACTTTCGGCATCGAGCAACGCTTTCACCACGCCGAGATTCCCGGTTCGCGCTGCGACCATAAGTGGGGTGAGCCCATTAGCCTGGGTCAATTTGCTATTCGCACCGGCGGCTAAAAGTTGTCGGATCATTGGCAGGCTCGCGTTTTCGGCCGCACGTACTAACGCAGTGACGCCATGATCGTCAGAGGTGTTAACGTTTGCACCCGCGCCGAGTAGAAGTTCGGCCATTTCCAGATCATTCCAGTGTGCCGCCCAGAGTAATGCCGTCGTGCCATCAGCAAGCGGAGCGTTTACGTCTGAGCCCTTCGCAACTAGTGAACGTACCAACTCGGCCTGTTGTTCAGACGCGGCTGTGGCAACTGCGGCGTTTTGGGCATTCGCCGAGAAAGTGCATGCAAGCAGCGCTGTTGTACCGATGGTGGTGCGGAGCAGGCGCGTCGTAATGGTACTCATCTGTTTCGTCTCCCACGCGTAATTGAGAAATACGCCCGTGTCACTTGAGTCCGAGGCCCGTATCTGCAACTATACGCATACAGTTACGTTGCAACAAGCGATAGTCAGTCGAAGTAAATAAATCTCGGTTGTCGCAGCGCTTAAATAGGCAGTTGGAGACGAATATGCCGAAGATGTCAGGCGTCGTTCGACTAGCTGGAATAGCGCTACTAGCCAGCTTATTCATACCTGTCGCAGTTGCTGCCGGTCAGACGTCGACTGGCGACCCGCCAACTCGTCAAATTCTGGATCAATATTGCGTGACCTGCCATAACGAACGTCTTAAGACGGCTGGGCTCATGCTTGATCAGATTGACGTTGAAGATGTGGCAGGGAACGTGGCGATTCTTGAGAAAGTCGTGCGGAAACTACGGGCGGGCCAAATGCCACCTGAAGGAAGACCGCGTCCAGACGATTCGACTATCGATGCTTTCGCAACGTCATTGGAGTCCGCTTTGGACAGTGTGGCGACTGCCGATCCGAACCCAGGCCGCGTGGTTACTCGGCGCTTAAATCGCGTCGAATATGTGAATGCGATAGAAGATTTACTTGGTTTGGAAATTGATGGTCCAGCACTGCTCCCGAGTGATATGGGGGCTTTCGGGTTTGACAATAACGCTGAAGCCCTGTCGATTACGCCTGCGCTAATGTCCCGATATATCTCTGCTGCAACAAAGATTAGCCGGGCTGCCGTCGGGAGTGCGGATACACGGCCCATCGTCCAGGTGTACCGGACGGGTTTTGAAGACCGCGACGTGCGGCTCGGTGAGCGGATGTCCTTTGCAAGCCACGGCGGTTTGGCGGTGCGACATCATTTTCCGCTCGACGGCGAATATCAATTTACGATTCGGCTAAAGCGAGATGGCACCAGTCAAGTAATCGAAGGGATTGGCGAGCGGGTACACCAGATTGAGGTCCGCGTGAATCGTGAGCTACTTCGTAGCTTTGAGGTCGGGGGGGAGTATCCAGGTCCAGACCCCGGGACGTTGATTGCCCCGCGGGACGACGATTTCGAGGGAATACGACTGCATCAATACCGCATGGAGGCTGATGAGGTTCTCGAGTTTCGGTTGCAGCTTAGTGCGGGCACGCAATTGTTGACTGTGGCCTTTACAGATACCGCCCCGACTCCTGTAGCTGTGACTGATCTGCCGGGCGTGGATATGCTGTCGATTGCCGGTCCATTTGATGGAACGGTGCCGACTGAGACACTCAGCCGACAGAAAATATTTATCTGCGAACCTACCGAACTGACGGACGGGTTGCAGGAATCATGCGCTCGCGATATTTTTGGGTCATTAGCTAGGCGCGCCTATCGACGACCGGTGACGGACGGCGAGGTTGAGTCACTTCTTGAAGCATATCGTGAAGGTCGAGGCGAAGGTGATTTCGATGCGGGTATTGAACGTGGCCTTGAAACGTTGCTTGCTATGCCGCAGTTCTTGTTGCGTGTTGATGCCCATCCGGTAGACGCACAACCAGGCGGTGTATACGAGATCAGTGATTTGGAACTTGCCTCACGGTTGTCGTTTTTCCTTTGGCGGAGCTTGCCAGATGAGGAATTGATCGACCTAGGGACGCGTGAGGAATTGAGTGCGCCAGATGTCCTGTCCGGTCAGGTGGACCGGATGTTAGCGGACCCGAAGGCTTCGCGGTTTATGGATGATTTCGTTGGTCAGTGGTTGCAGATGCGCGATATCGAATCGCACAACCCTGACGTGCGTTTATTTGCAGCGTTTAATGACACGTTGCGGGAGGCCATGGTTCGCGAAACTGAGTTGTTCTTTCAGAGCCAAGTCCGCGAAGATCGACCTGTCGGGGACCTTCTGTTGGCCGACTATACATATTTAAATGAGGGTCTTGCGCGGCATTACGGCGTTGATGACGTGTATGGCAGTCATTTCAGGCGCGTGGAATGGGATGACGAACGCCGTCATGGGCTACTCGGTCATGCAAGCCTCTTAACGGTTACTTCATACGCGAATCGGACATCCGTCGTGCTCCGAGGGAAGTGGGTATTGGAAGCGCTTCTCGGTAGCCCACCTCCGCCCGCACCGGCTAACGTGCCTCCGCTCGAAGAGAATGATGGCGCAGCACCGACATCGCTTCGTGAGCGGATGGAAGCGCATCGGAACAATCCGGTGTGCGCGGCATGCCATCGTCGCATGGACCCGCTTGGGTTCGCATTAGAGCATTTCGATGCGATCGGTCGTTGGCGAGAGACTGATGGTGGTGCAGCTATTGATTCAAAGATTGAATTATCAGGTGAGACGATCGATGAACCCCAAGCATTTCGAGAGGCGTTGCTTCAGGAAGGTGATGGGGAGTTTGTGAAGACTGTTACGGAAAAAATGCTTCAGTACGCGTTAGGCCGAATCGTGATGCATTATGACGCACCGTTAATTCGACAAATTTCGCGGGAACTCGAGACAGAGGATTACCGGTGGTCAGCGCTCATTCATCGTATTGTGGCGAGTGATCCATTTCAGCGACAGCGGATACCAGGCTCAGGTGATGAGGTTGTGACGGCGGACGTATCAGAGTAACTACGGTGTTGTTCGGTTGAGTTAAGGAGAAAGTTATGTTTATCAGCAAAATGCATTTGCCACGTCGGTCGGTTTTACGTGGGCTCGGTGCATCGATCGCATTGCCCTTACTTGACAGCATGGTTCCGGCGTTAACAGCGATGAGTAAGACGGCGGCTGTTCCGATTAAACGATTTGGAATTTTTTATGCGACGAACGGCATGTCGATGCCGTATTGGGCACCATCGAAGGAAGGCGCCCTCAACGAATTGCCGGCAACGATACAGTCGGCTGCAAGTTTTAAGGACAAACTCCTCATGACCGGGGGATTGAAACAAGAGTCCTCGTTACTCGTGAAGGGGGGAGGCGCGCACGCACGCTCGGCAGGGACGTTTTTGACGTGTGTTCCTTTCAAACACACCAATGGCGCTGATGTGTATGCGGAAACATCGATGGATCAGATAGCAGCGCGGGAATTGTCGAAGGACACGCAGATTGCGTCGCTGGAATTGGGAATTGAGCCAAATTCGATGTTGGGTTCTTGTGGCGGTTCGACGTGTGCCTATACGAATACGATTTCTTGGCGCTCACCAACGACCCCTCTTCCAACAGAGAATGATCCTCGTGCGGTGTTCGAGATGTTATTTGGGACTAGTGGAAGTACAGATCCTGAAGTCCGGCAAGCCAGAATCGAACGAGACCGAAGCATCCTCGATAGCGTGAATGGGGCATTACGGGATTTGGAGATGGTGATTGGGACGAGTGATCGGGCAAAACTGGACGAGTATCTGGATTCCCTCAGAGATATTGAGCGGAGGATTCAGATGGCAGAAGAGCAGAGTGCACGCGAGTTGCCAGTTGTTGATCAACCGGTCGGAGTGCCGAGTGACTATGCAGAACATGCCAAATTAATGATGGATTTATTGGCCTTGTCGTATCAGACGGACCTGACTCGAATCACGACATTTATGATGGCGCGTGAGATTAGCGGTCGCGCCTATCCTGAAATTGGTGTGCCAGATTCTCATCATCCGCTGTCGCATCATCAGGATTCGCCAGCGAAATTGGCACGACTTCACAAGGTCAATGAGTATCACTTCCAGCAGTTCGCGTACCTGGTAAAAAAACTCGAACAATTGCCAGAAGGTGATGGCAACATGCTCGATAACACGCTCTTGATGTACGGGACTGGGATTAGTGACAGTAATACGCATTTTTATGATGATCTCCCGATTGCACTCGTAGGCGGTCAGAAGACGGGGATTACGGGTGGTCGGTACGTTCGCTATGCGCAGGATACGCCGCTCGCAAACCTGTGGGTGACGGTTCTTGCGAAACTGGGGCTGCCCATTGAGACGTTCGGGGATAGTACGGGACCACTAGACCGACTGCTTGACGTGTGATGATTCAGCGATAAACGCTGGAGTGGTCACGAAAGTGGGAGCGTTGGTCGTGATGTCTCCGCCGCGACATCACGTGACAAGTTGTATCCACACTCTGAGACAGTACAAAACTGTACCGTGACGTTAGAATCACGCCTATGAAACGGAATGCCGTCCTCTGTCGTGTGTGGGCTGTGGTTTTGCTGGGTCTTTTCTGTGCGGAAGTGGATGTAACCGCACAAGATGCTGAGCTCGTGGCGGCAATGACTGACATTGCGACCCTCACAGGAGAGCCGTCAGTACTGAGTGCCGCGGGTCTCACGAATGAGATGGACCGACTCCTGACGGTTGAGAATACAAGTGCCTTTTCGCCTGCCGATACTCGACGCCGGGTGGTACTCGTAGCCGGCCTCGATGGAGACCGGGCAAGTGGCGACGTGGCGCTAGAGGCCGTACGTTGGTTTAAGACGGTGGCAGATGCGAAGTTTCGGTCGGAGTGGTCGGTCAGTGTCTTGCCACTCGCGAACCCAGGGACACAGGAGTCCTTTTCGTTTCCGCCTGAAGATGGCTTCTATAACGATCCGGTCGTGCCTGAGGTCCGCTATCTGTGGCGGTGGGTGACGTATCAGGCTCCGGATGTCGTGATCGAACTACGAAGCGGGACAGAAATTGATGTCGTAACCGGGGCAAAGGCGCACCGGTCGCTCATGGATGCGTTGTCGGACCCGGACAATGGAAATGGATTGGGCATTGTTCAGACGATTGTTGTGACGGTACCAGACGGTGCCATTAGTCAGGTATTGCCCTCTGTTCTTTCGGGGGTGGTCGAGCGGTCACCATTGCGAGACCAGCTACAACGACGCCTTGTGCGGGAGCCGTTGGCAATCGCGCGCTTGTTGGCGGAGCGTTACCCTGGCACTCCCGGTATGGCGTATATCCCGTCGGTGGCATGGGTGCATACGTTACGGCTGGCCACGCTCGTTCGCGACCCGGCGTTGATCGCGAAGGTGTTGCGAGAAGTGGATCCCTGGTTGAGCGGTGACCAACCGCTCGTTGGCGAACGAATTAGTTTTGCGAGTCTTGCTGGGACCATGGTGTTTAGTGAATTACAAAACATTGCCTCGGTCGATGTAAACCGGGCGCAATCATTAGCTGGTCAGGGGGTGTCGTTGGCGGCTCAAGAGGAGGCGCCTGGGCAACCCGTGTACGGCTCGGGATGGAGTGACGATATTTTTCTTGGCACGGTTGCTTCGTCCCTGGCGGGTGATACGGACGGCTTGGCGGCGGCGGTTCGATTGGTAGACCGGTACGCGGGGCTGCTCCAGCAGGCGAATGGTCTTTGGCACCATGCTCCTGATGCGCCGACAGCGTGGGGGCGAGGGAATGGATTTGCGGCCCTTGGATTGGCTGAATTGCTGACGGCGTTACCAGACGAACATCCCGGGAGAGCGAACGTCTTAGAGATCTACCAACAACATATGTCTGGTCTTCGAGGATTTCAGGGACCGGACGGACTGTGGCGGCAGGTTGTTGATATGGAGGGGAGTTATCGGGAAACTAGTGTCACGGCGTTAACAGTGACGGCGATGGCGCGCGGTGTGCGTCTCGGCTGGCTCGATAGGAGTTACGCC
>Ga0310124_10000672_pt1 | contig 23880 bp, 19 predicted proteins | sample CB11b_AW_Bot5_MG_FD_203507 | JGI IMG/M metagenome (GOLD analysis project Ga0310124, IMG submission 203507) | Marine microbial communities from Western Arctic Ocean, Canada - CB11b_AW_Bot5 | ecosystem: Environmental > Aquatic > Marine > Oceanic | place: Canada: Western Arctic Ocean | collected...
CGGCGAGATCGGTGACGCCGTTCGCGTCACCGATGGTTACGCCCGCAACTATCTCGTCCCAAAGGGCCTGGCTCGCAAGGCAACTCCGGGAGCCCTGCGCCAGCTGGAGGCGAAGAAAGTCACGTTGCGCATCGACTATGAAAAGGAAGTGGCCGGTGCCCAATCCCTTGCAGAAGCGATCGCCAAGCAATCCGTTTCCATTCCGGTGCAGGCAAGTGATGACGAGAAACTCTTCGGCTCGGTGACAGCGCAGAACGTCGCGGACGCGCTGAAGGATGTGGAAATAGAGATGGATCCGAAGAACGTGCTTCTCGAAGAACCGATCAAAATGCTGGGTGTATACCCGGTCGAGCTGCGGCTGCATTCGGAAGTGACTGCGACTCTGAAAGTCTGGGTCGTGCGCGCCTGACCGGCCCGGCTTGCCCCTGTAGCGATCACGCCCGGCGTTCGACAATTGAGCGCTGGGCGTTTTTTTTGCACTGCAACAGTTGATGCGCGTGCCCGATCAGCTATTGTCAGAGTACCTACATTATTAAACGCAAAACAACTGGCGATTCCCTCCAGATCTTCTAATGGCCAATTCGCGTCTTGAAAATATCGGACCCCTGCTGGTCGGTGACCGGCCTCTACCGCACTCCCTCGAAGCGGAACGCGCCGTGATATCCTGCCTACTGCAGGACACCCGCAATACCATCGACCTGGTCTTCGCCAAGCTGCGTACCGAAAAGTGCTTCTATTCACCGGCACACCGAACCATCTACAACGCGATGTCCGAGATGCGCTCGGAGATGGTCGTCAGCCAGATCGATCCGGTCACTGTGATCGAGCGGATCGAACGCCAGGGCAACCTCGAAGAAATCGGCGGCGAGGACTATATCGCACACATCCTCAACGTCGTTCCGACCACCGCCAACGTCGAGGCCTACGTCGATTGTGTCCTCGAGGCTCATATTCTGCGCAACCTCATCGGCGCCTGCGCCGATATCGCCGGTCGCTGCTATGATGCCGAGGGCAATGTTCCGGAGCTGATCGATGCGGTCGAGCAGGAAATCCTCAATATCACCGAACTGCAGACGGACACGCGTACTGTATGCCTGCGCGATGTCATCAAGGATGCGGTCGACTACCTCGAGAGCCTCCACAAGCGTGACCCCAGCGTCATGGGGATGCGCACCGGCTTCGCGGATCTGGACAACCTGCTGACTGGTTTGAAGCCCGGCGAGTTGATCATTCTGGCAGCGCGTCCGTCTATCGGCAAGACGACGCTGGCACTCAACATGGCCAGGAACATCGCCCACGACCTGGCGGAGAGAGGTCGGGCTGTCGGTGTTTTCAGCATGGAAATGGGCGCTCCGCAACTGGTGCTGCGTCTGGTCTGCAGTGAAGCCCGCATCAATATGAAAGACGTGCGTGACGGCAAACTGACCCCGGCCCAGTGGGGCGTCGACATCATCCAGGCCTGTGATGTGCTGAGCAACGCACCAATCTTCATCGACGACATGCCGCAAATCTCTTCTGTCGAGTTGCGGCAGAAGGCCCGGCGCATGAAACAAAACGATAACGTCGACATCATCTTTGTCGACTACCTGCAGCTGATGCGGCCGTCCGGCAACAATCGGAACGCCAGCCGTGAACAGGAAGTATCCAAGATGTCGCGAGAAATCAAGGCCCTCGCCAAAGAGCTCGAAATCCCCATCGTCCTGCTGGCCCAGCTAAACCGCCAGGCAGAACAGAGCGGCGGCCGGCCGAAGTTGTCGCACCTGCGCGAGTCCGGCGCCATCGAACAGGATGCCGACATCGTGTTGCTGCTGCATCGCGAACGCGAGACGGAGATGGCAGCAACGCCCGAGGACATCTTGAAGAACGGCGTCGAATGCGAAATCATCGTCGCCAAAAACCGCAACGGCGAGACCGGCCTCCGTAAACTGACATTCCTGCCGCAATACACCCGCTTCGAGAATTTTACCGGTATTTCGGACGACGATGTGCCGCAGTATTAATTGCCTCTCAGGGCCGCGACGGTCAGACCAGATCGTTAAGCTGCAGGAATAAGTACAGCAGGCAGCCGGCCGACACCAGGTAGTAGCCCCTTTCACAGGAGGCCAACCAGCGGGGCCGATCCCGGACCGCGTCGAAAACGTTCTGGCCGGCAATCCGATTGCGCAGATTCGAGATACACAGCATGCCCAGATTCTTCACGACGATAAACCACGCCAGCCGGCGTCCGATGTCCTGCGCCAACAGCACCCAGGCGACCGCGAGCTCAAGGAGGAAAAGAACCAGTTTCAGGATCGACAGATGCATGAATCGCTGCAAAAAGGTGCGGCAGTCATCGTCGTCCGGCTCGACACGTTCGTCCAGACAGGCCGCCGCCTCGTCCAATACCGCCGGCGGTACGTCACGAATCAGTGTATACTCCGGGCTGCCCGCGATGGAAATACGAAGGGAGTAGATCAGGATCAGCCAGATGACAAGACTAAGAAACCACATGGCAATCGGGACGGATGCTGGGGGTGGAATTGGTAAATTCGCGGCGGATATGGTACAACCGCGCCTCTCGTTTGTCCACTCCGGACGGGGCTGGGGCCAGAACAGCCCTACGACCGGGAACGTGGCTGAGATCGGTAAATTTCGCACCGGTGGCACTGAAAAAGACCGAGGAGCCAGAACCCACTGTCCCAGCACCGGCACCGGCCGACTCCTGGCAAGCATGGATCCGACCGGCCGCGCCCCCTCTCGAGGGCGTCAAAATCCGCATATCACGGTTCTGCTGTGTCGATACCCTCGTCTTCATAGGTCGCATCGATCTGACCTGGTGTCTCTATCTGCCGGGTCTGCAGCTTGGCTTCTTTACGCTTGACGATAGCAGACACGTACTGGTCAACCGGCAGATTGATAAAACTACAAAGCAAGAAACGCTATGTCGAGATTCAATACCACTATTCCATCGGCCATGCATACATCAGTGAAGGACGATATCACAACTCCCTGCCCTGGATGCAGAACGCCGAAAAGTTGCAGAAGTCCTACGGTATTACCGTCATTGACAATCTCTCCGCCCTGGTCCAGAGCTCGGAGCACATTGCCGACTCGAAACCCCCGTCGGACCCCGGACTTTGACAGTATGGCATGAATCTGGCGAATTCTATGGTATGCAGATGACACTAGACGCCGCCAAAACAAGAGCGCGGGAGGCGCCGCCTGCCGCAACGATGACAGACGTGTGCCAAAAAGTCGTCGCCAATTTGTCGCCGACCGAAACGGTTTCGCTGTCGCTCACCTATGAGCGTACGCTCGGCAGCGGCCGTTCCGCCACCGCCCGACTGGTGCGGGTCGAAGGGCTGCATGACGAGCCCTGCATGATTGTCGAAAAAGTCTTCCGCCCAGGCCTGCTGACGCGGTTCATCTATGCCCTGGCCTTTCAGGCACCGTTCGGCTATCGCTACAATGAGGCGGCAATCATCACCGCTTTCTACCGCCGACGAGTCGTGCGCGCTCTGCTGGCCGCGCATGACATTCCACTGCGCATTTCCAACGCACTCTATTACCGCTGGTCCGAAGCCGACCGCGCCTTCGTCCTGGGTACCGAGTATGTCCCCGGTTCAGGCCTCCAGGTCAACCCGGTCAACGAACACATGGTGCGGTCGCTGTTCACCAGGCAAAGCAATAAACGACCCCCTACAGACTACGAGATCCTGCTGCCGGCCATGCGCCGGTTCGAGCGGCTGCTGCGCGACTGCGGCCTCGTCGGCTCCGGCTGGCAGGTGTGCCCCGCGGCCATCGTTTCCACCGCGAATTTCATCCGTTGCAAGGGCGAATTCTGGGTCATCGACCTCGAGTCCGGCATTCCGGCTATCATGGTTCCCTATTATGTGATCTACGGTCTCCTTCATGGTCAACGACCGATGTTCGACGATCTCGAGGCCGGACGCTGGTCGCGTTGGTTCGATCGCCATACAGGCGACCTGCTGTCACGCCTCGATCAGGCAGAATACCAGCAGCTGGTGCACAACAGCGGACAACTCTGCACCCATGCAGCAGCCTGGAAAAAAACCGAGCTCGCAATCTTTCGTAACCCGTTTCACCTGATTCCGTCAGACAACCGCGCCTGCATGAAAACGGCCGCGCTCGAGCGTTGGCGCCGCTTGGAACTGATTGACAAAGAGGAGCATGAGTGGTACGGCACCACCTGGCGCTTCGCCACGACCCGCACCTTCCTCTGCGGACTGCTGCCAGGGAGTTTCGGCCGTTTTCTGCGACGGCTCAGCGGCAACCGTCAATATCGCCAGGACACCAGCCGCTTTTTGCGCGATCGCGAATTTCGCCGCGCCGCGATTGCCGCGTATACCGGCGGCAAGTGCGAGAAGTGGCGGCAGCAAAGGCGTATTGCGGACTCCACACAGTTCACTTCGATCACCCGGCGCTTCCTTATCAGCTGGTTGCTCAGCTACACGTCCTCCGTAAAACTGCAGCGCTTCCTGGTCGATCGTGAGGTCCGCAGGGAAATGCGCACCGCTTGCTGGCGGTTTCTCGCATCCGAGAGTTTTCAAACGGAATACGCCAAGATTTTCGTCTTCCGCGCTGTCACAGAATGGACCGCCGACGGACGCCTGACGCCGGAGGATGAGACCCTCATCAGATCCCGGGTCGAAGACGGCAGCATGCAGGAGTACATCCGCTGCTTCGCATTTCATGCGACACTGAAGCTTCTGAGTCCGCTGACAACCAGTCTCAAGATTGCCGGGTTCGCACTGCTGGCGGTGGGCATGTCCAGCGCCGCCGTAGACACGGAATTCCCCAGCGTACTTGGCATGATTCCCAGTGTTTTCTGCGTACCTCTGGCGATCCTGCTGATTGTCAACACCTCGATCTTGCGCACGCTGGTTACGCTGTCACGGATAGTCGTGAAGCGGCGCAGCCATATTTCCTACGGTATCGCCCTGTTTGTGGGTATGCTCCCTACGGTCGGCAGTTTTGCCTACCCGCTGCAGATGTACTGGAGTTGTCGCGAGTTGTCGATTTTTTTGACGCGGCACGTCGTCGCGCGCGTCGGCCAGGCGCTGCCCATTTACGGCGGCAAGCACACGCGCACCGAGATATGGATGGTGCAACTTGCCAACCTGCCGTTCGAAGCACTGGGAATTGCAGAGTCCGCAACTAATGTGATCTGGCGACGCACTGCCGAACCTGCGACAGCCGCAGTGGAATCCGCGCCGGCATCACCGGAGGATGCCGCGTTCATCGAACACCTGTTTGCTCGATTCGAGACTCGAAAGTAATTCATCTGTGATTGTGACGCTCATTATTCTGATCATCGCCCTGCTCGGCCTCAGCGCTTTTTTTTCGGGTTCCGAGACGGCGCTCTATTCCCTGCGGCATACGACGCTCGAAGGTTGGCTGCACAACGGCACCCCGCACCAACGCACTGTCGCGGCGCTCATGCGCGACACGCACACAACGCTGATCACCATCCTGCTGGGCACGAATTTTGTCAACATCCTGGCGTCGGTGCTCATCGCCAAACTCGTCAGCACCCACCTTAGCGGTACGCAAGCGACACTGGTTGCCGGTGTCATGGCAACGATCGTGATTCTAATCTTCGGCGAAGTCATACCGAAAACATTCGCGTACACCCGACCCGAGCACCTGGCGCCCATACTGGCGCCGACAATCCGCTTCTGCAGCACTTTATTTGCACCCGTCGTTCATTTCATCCGCCGCATCACAACGGCTATACTCGGCAGCACAGCCCTGCCATCGAATGCCATCACCGTCGAGGAGTACGAGTCGTTTATCAACGTCAGTAAGAACGTCGGAGCATTCGCGGCGCCCGAAGCACAGCTGCTCGAAGAAATCATGCAGTTGCGGACGATCGCCGCGGTCAATGTCATGGTGCCACGCATCGATGTATTGACCGTCGATGTCCACGATGACGAACTGAAGATCATCGATGCCATTCGCCGGCACCGCCACCGCCGCCTGCCGGTCGTCGACAGGGACCTGGATAATATTGTCGGCGTCATGGACGTCAAAACCTACATGATGAGTGCACCGGCAGTCCGACGCAACTGGACGAAAACTTGCCTGCGCAAACCGCTATTCGTGCCGGAGCTGGCGAAGCTCAATAGTGTCCTGGGCCAGCTGCGCGAACAGAGTCAAGGCGTCTGCTTCGTCGTCGACGAATATGGCGGTATCGAAGGCATGCTCACTGTCGAAAATATTCTCGAGGAAATCGTCGGCGAGATGTCCGATGAATACGACGGGCAGGACCTCGAGATTGCCGAGATCCACCCCGGCCACTGGCGGCTGAACGGCCTGCTGCAGTTGCATGACTTGCAGGAGGCCGTCGACATAGAACTGCCGGAAACCACCTCGGCCAACATCACTGGGTTCGTCACCGAGCAGCTTGGCCGTATGCCGGTCAACGACGATCAACTGACCGTCGACAACTTCCAGTTCGTCGTCCGCGCGGTCCACCGACATCGTGTGCTGGAGCTCGATCTGTATCGTCAGCCGGATACTCAATCATGACTTTTACGATCCTCATTATCCTGACGTTCCTGCTGATCCTGGCTTCCGCCTGCTTCAGCGGATTCGAAAATGGCATCATCGCCGTCCGGCGCGCCCGCCTCGAACACGCCGTCTTGCAGAATTCCACCGCGGCCGGATTGATGCAGAAATTCCTCGACCGCCCGGCCATAATGCTGGCCACCATTCTGCTCGGCAACAATCTGTGCAACTGTTTCTCCGCTATTATCTTCGACGAAATCATTGCTGGCCGTGAAGCGTCCATGTGGGTTTCCACTGCCGGTTCGGCCATCCTCACGATGCTCGTGCTGGTGTTCGGTGAAGTCACACCGAAATTGTGGTTTCGGCAACGGCCGTATTTCCGCTGCCGCCTGTTGATCTACCCGATGTACCTCTTTCACCTGGCCATGTATCCATTCATCTGGGTATTGGCTGGCGTGACGCACATGGTTAACCATCTCTTCGGCGATCATGGCGGCGTCGACGTCGCGCGCATCAACATTTCGCGCGAGGAATTCCGTATCCTTTTGTCTGAAAGCGAATCGGCCGAACTCCTGGATCCCGAGGCGCGCCAACTGTTGCACAACGCCCTGGAATTTCACGACCACGTCGTCCGCGACGTCATGGCCCCGAGGGACCAGGTGCAATGCGTCGCTGCCGATGCGACGCTAGCTGAGGCCGTGGCACTGTCGCGGCGCTGCAATCTGTCGCGCCTGCCGGTTACCCGGCAGGGTAGCGACACATGGATCGGCATCTTCAATGTTTACGATGCGATCTTCAGTGCTGACCGCGTGCACTGGGACGATGAAAGTGTCATCGACTTCGTTCGCCCGCTCGTCAACATTTCCGAGCATGCCAGCGTTAACCAGGTACTGACCCAGTCCCGCAGCACTCGCAGCCCCATCCTGGTAGTGACCGACAACAACAACCATCAGCGCGGCATCGTGACGCCCATGGACGTCACCTACCCGCTCGTCGGTAAACTGAAAACTTGAATATCGCTACGTTTGCCGCGGATTCGGATGGGTGACGAAGGCTGTTACAAATGCCAGGGTGTAATTCAGAATCGAAAGGGTGACCTGAAGCATCTCAATGTATGCCGATTGGCCTGTCACACTATAGGAGATGGATGCTCCCACACAAAATAAAGCTAAAGGCGGAGGACCTGGCTGTTGCTGCTGGCAGTGCCATGGAAGAGGGCGATATCGAAACGGCTATCGACCTGGCAGACGCTGCCACCAAGGTCTATGACCACAGCGGCAAGGTCTGGTTCATTCACGGCCAGGTCATGCAGCTCGCCGAGCAGTACGAGGACGCCTTGGAAAGCTACGCAGCAGCAAAAATCTGCGAACCTGACAAAGCAGCCCTGGCAATCTACAATCAAGGCAAGGTCTACGAAGAGCTGCAGCAGTGGGACCAGGCATTCGAGGCCTTTGACGCAGTGGTCGAACTCGACCCGGAGGACACCGATGCCTGGGTCAACCGCGGTGTGGCCCTGGCCGAGGTGGACCGTCATCCCGAAGCTATCGTAAGCTACGACCGGGCCCTGAAACTGTCACCCGACGACGTCGACGCCTGGGCCAATAAAGGCAACAGTCTGCAAGTGACCGGCAAGTTCGATGATGCCATCGCCTGTTATACCGCAGCGATCAATATCGACCCGGCGAATCTGGCCAGTCACTATGGTTTGTGCGAGAGTTTATACCGTCAGGAGCAGTACGAGGAATCTGTGCATTTCGCGGAAAACGCGTTGCAGCTCGATCCGACGTTGGCGCCGGCCTGGGTGTTCAAAGCCATATCCCTGTCACAGCAGGGTCACAACCGCCATGCACTCGATGCGATTGAAAAGGCAGCTGTACTCGAGCCCGAGTCACCGGAGACGTGGAACAATCGCGGTGAGATTTTAGGTCTGCTCAACCGTCTGGACGAAGCCAAAGAATCGTTCGAACGAGCGCTGAATCTCGACAAAAAATGCGCCGCCGGTTGGTTTGGTATAGCACGGATACACTGTTTCCGCGGCGCCCATGAAGCGGCCCTGGACTGTTTCGACGGCTATTTCCGTCTTGCTCCGGAGACAGACTCCCTCATGCCGGCTGCGCAGGCCGCATACAAACTGTGCTGCGAAACACTGGAAGCGCAGGAGCTGGCGAAACCGGACGGCGAGGAATAGCTGGTACGGCAGATTTTGCATACACGGCCGATAGCAGCGGTACAACAGCAATCGCGGAAATTTCATCTACTCGGCGCAGGCGCAACTGCCCGTGTGACTGTACAGTGCTCCGGTTCACAAACGCCAAACCCGCACGCCGCTCCCGGTATCACATGCGCCGACGCACCAAAATAATTGCCACGCTCGGCCCCGCGACCAGCTCGCCTGAAATGCTTTCGAAGCTGATCGACGCGGGCATGGATATCGCCCGGCTGAACATGTCCCATGCCAAGCCTGAGGATGTCCGCCACGCCGTCGAACATATCCGCCGGCTGAGCACCGAGAAAGACCGTTGTGTCGGTATCCTGATGGACACGCAGGGACCGGCGATTCGCACCGGTGACCTGCTCAACGCTCTGGACCTGTCTCCGGGCGACCGCATCGCGCTGACGGTTCGCGGCGAAGTGTCGGAGGAGGAGCAATCGGTCGATGTCAATTACGAGCATCTGGTGGATGACATCAGTGTTGACGATATCGTGCTGGTCGACAACGGCAACATCCAATTGAAGGTTTTGGAGAAACATTACAACCACCTGTCGTGCGAGGTCCTGACCAAAGGCGTGCTCGGCAGCCGGCGCCACATCAATTTGCCGGGCGTCCGCGTAAACCTCCCGGCGTTGACAGAGAAGGACATGGTCGACATCAAGCTCGGCATTGAGCTGAATGTGGATTTTTTCGCTATGTCCTTCGTGCGCGAAGCCGACGACGTTGTGAAACTGAAAGGCATTCTCGAATACAACCAGGCGCCGCAGAAGATAATAGCGAAAGTGGAAGACCAACAGGGTGTCGGCAATGTCGACGAAATTATCGAGGTAGCAGACGCGGTGATGGTGGCGCGCGGCGATCTCGGTATCGAGTGTCCATACGAGGAGTTGCCGATCATCCAGCGTCGGGTCGTCAAGCATTGCATTCGGATGGGCAAGCCCGTGATCGTGGCAACGCACATGCTCGAGTCGATGATCAAAAACCCGTCACCGACGCGTGCGGAAGTAACGGATGTGGCAAATGCCGTTTTCGAGCAGACCGATGCGGTGATGCTCTCGGGTGAAACGTCAATCGGTCAATATCCGCTGCAGTGCCTCGAGATCATGGACCGCATCGCCCGTCGCATCGAACGCAGCGGCGGCGCCGGGTATGCTACGGAAGCCAATCCCGACAATGACTTTGCAAAGATGGTCCAATCGGCCTGCCGTTTGGCCATGGAAGTCGAAGCCAACGGCCTGATCCTTTTCACACGCACCGGACGAACCGTGCGCTACGGCGCCTGGCATCGCCCATCGAACATACCGATCTATGCGTTTACGGACAATCCAGTTGTACTCAATCAATTGACACTGCACTGGGGTGCCTGCGGCTACATGCTCGACTTCGACGACAGCGATCCAGCGCTCACTTTCAAGGCGGCGATGCAGCTGCTGCGTGAGCAAGATCTACTTAAGCACGGCGATGCCATCGTTTCGGTTACCCAAGTGCTGGCCCATGGACAACTTGTCGATACCGTACAGATGCATCGTGTGGAATAGGCGGATCCTCGAGTCACGGAAATACGGGACCGAAGAAACGAACTTCGAGTTCAGAACGTCGAAGTCGAAAGTTTCCTCCCGCCTGCTGTGCAACAGGATTATACCCGCCGGTTTGCGCTATTGCCGGACGCGGTTCTATTTTACCGGTAGCTTTGAACTGCTGTTACTCCACCCTTGGCGACTATCGTAAGCCGATGAAAAAGCTGACAATCCTGGTAGTAGAAGATGACGCGGCGATCCGCCGCGGCGTTGTCGACGCGCTCGAATTTGCAGGGTACGGCGTGCTGCAGGCCGGCACCGGCTCGGCAGCCGAGGAGCTGGTGACGACGGCAACCTTCGATCTGGCTCTGCTCGACCTCGTGCTGCCGGGCAAGAGCGGCCTCGACATCCTGCGGCAGCTGCGGGAATCGCAGCCAACACTGCCGGCAATCGTCCTCACGGCGAAGGGCTCAGAGTCCGACCGTATCCGCGGGCTGCGTCTGGGCGCCGACGACTATGTCACGAAGCCCTTCAGTATCCGCGAATTGCTCGCGAGGATCGAAGCGGTGCTGCGCCGCTCGCCCGAGCGCCCGCACACATTGCAGACGATCAAACTCCCGGACGGCCTGGCCGATCTCGAGAGGCGTGAGATAAGATTCGACAACGGCGTCACCACCGACCTGACCGAGCGCGAAGTCGATCTTTTGCTGTACCTGGCTTCCAACGCCAATCGCGCCGTCGCCAGGGACGAGTTGCTCACACGCATCTGGCATATCAAGCCGCAGAAGGTGGAAACCCGAACCATCGACATGCACATTGCCCGCCTACGCGACAAGCTGCGGGCCGACCCGTCGCAGCCTGACATTATCCAAACAGTACGGGGCAAGGGGTATCGATTCGTCAGCAGCACCAACACCGAATAGCTGCCGCAATTCCACACAGATGCCATGGAGAGTTGGAAAGTTGGCGTATTGCGGCATAGGAATACACTGGCTTCACCAATCCCATGGCTCCATTACTCCAAAACTTCATCATTCCACGATCAGGCAAGACTGAATGCTTCGTTCCGCGTATACCTGGGTGATTTTCTCGGCCTGCCTCATCGCCGTGGTTGTCGCGGTTGGGCTGATCAGCGTGACCGTACTACGTCTCGAAACCGCTGAGATGGAGGCACAGCGACAAATTTACATCCAAGAGAGCGTGCGGGCGGCTTTGTGGCGTCTCGAATCGACCGCGGCTGAACTCCTGCCGGTCTATTCCGAACCTGCTCCAGCGGTTATCGAGGTATTACCGGACGCCGGATCCTGGGAAGGCCATACATCCGCCCAACTCATCGAGGCGTCGAGAACTGCCAAAACACCACCGATCATCGATCAGACAACGATCGAAGTGTTGCGTGAAGATCCGACCAGAGACAAGATCGCTATTTACCAGCGGGTCCGCAATGCAGAAGAATGGAACGCCAGAGTCGCCATGGCCAAAGGCATCGGCATCAACCGCCCGGTGTGGCTTGGTGAACACCTCGTGCAGATCGAAACAGGCCCGAACGGCAGCGCTCGTGTGACGATGCTCGAGACGGCAACCATGAAAGCCCGACTGCTGGCAGCAATCGCTGATTTGCTGCCCGATGCGACCCTACTGCACGTCGATGGCGGCAGCAAACCGGACCGTAGCCGAACGCTCGCCAGCCTGCCGATCAGTATCGACCCCGGCGCTGTCGATATCCCGCCTGGCCGGCCGACACCGATCAAGCTGATCCTCACCGTAGCCTGGAGCTGCATGCTTCTTCCGGCGCTCGGAATTGCCATTCTGCTGTTTGGCAGTATCTCGCTGAACGAGCGCCGGGCAGCATTTGTTTCGGCAGTAACCCATGAACTGCGCACGCCTTTGACAACATTCCGCATGTACGCCGAGATGCTGCACGGCGGGATGGTGCCGGAGTCGAAACGGCCCGAGTACTTGCAGACTCTTCGCACAGAAGCCGACCGCCTGAGCCACTTGGTTGAAAACGTGCTGTCATACGCGCGCCTGGAACGCGGGCGCGGCCGCCGCCGCGTGGAACGCGCCTCTGTGGGAGAGGTGATCGAGCATGTCCGCGAACAGTTGACGGACCTGGCGGCACGCGCCGATATGAAGCTCGGCATCCAGATAACGCCATCAGCCATGGACCTGTATGCCAACATCGACGTATCCGCTGTCGAGCGCATCATCTTCAACCTCGTTGACAATGCCTGCAAATACGCCGATGGGGGAACTGATCGGCGGATCGAATTGATCGCGGACCCCGGCGACGGGCTGATCACTGTCAAGGTCCGAGATTGGGGCCCCGGGGTACAGAAAGCCGACCGGAAACGCTTGTTTCAACCGTTCTCCAAGTCAGCCAGCGAAGCTGCGGACTCCGCACCGGGCATCGGAGTAGGCCTGGCGCTCAGCCGCAAACTTGCACGTGCCATGGCCGGCGACCTCACCCTCGACCCTGACATTACCGACGGGGCTTGTTTTGTGCTGACACTGACCCCTGCCCGCGCAGCCACGTGAAGACGCACCGATCACGACCTAAACTTCTGCTGCCGTGGCTCCTGCTCATAGTCGGCCCGACGGTGTCACCGCCGGACTTGTCGACAAAGTGTTCTGAGGCGGTTCGGCTGACAGTATTTAAGGTCTGATAGACCAATGCCGTCAAAGGAATGGCGCTTGCAAAAAAACAATGCAATCGCCAACGGTCGACCCATTTTTTGACCCGGTGCTGTACATCACAAAATCACTGGTAGCTGTCGCTTCGGTGATCCGGAGTGCCTCACGTGGCTGCATAGAGCCGATTCTCTGCATCCAGACTGATAATCCGGGAGTAGTGGTAGACCTGTGTTCCATCAGTGCCCGGAGCAGTCTCTATCGCAGTGGGTACTTCGATGACGAAATCGGCAAAGTGCAGCGCGTTGAACGCGACGAATGCGAGCGAGATCAGATCGACAAGCTTCTCAGATCGTTGCGCAAGGTCGGGAAAGGCCAGCGGACCGGTGTCAATTTGGTAGATATCGCCTTTTCTTATAGTATTGAGCGACTTGACGGGATACTCGATAATGGCGCGCAGACCGGTGTCACTGTTCCATATCTCGGTCTGCGCGACGATGGGACAGTTGTCGTACGTGGCCTGCAAAATTTCCCGGGGGGTGGTCAGTTCTTGCAGGGCACTGCTCTCCACAAAACGTTCTGCCGGGCCGTCCCACAGGTCCACGGTCTTCAGGCAACTCCTGTAGTTCGGATTGAGCCATGCCTTGCGGCGGTAGATCAGCGTGTATTCAGGTCCAAAAACCGGCAGGAAGTCGAAGTTGTCTTCCTGAAACAAATCCTTTTCCGCAAACGTGTGCTCGCTTTTGCACGAGGCACATTGGATATAGTCCTCTGTCACACCATTGTGTTCATCGATTATGCGTGTTCGAGACTCGACCCAGAGCCTGACTTCATTGAGTGGCGATCTCCCGATCATGAAGGATCGCGCGTAGTCCAATGGCACCATAGTCATCTGCATTCTCTTTTCTGTTTGTTGCGAAGTAACAGCCGAAGAAGTGCACTATCGGTCGAGAATCTCGACTTGATATGCCGAGTTCTCCCTGTCGGCCGACGAGACCGAGCAGGTTGATATCGCCACCACACAATCCATCGCGGCTTTCAGCTCGATCGAACTGCCCGGGACGGAGGCCGGTCGACGGATCTCCATACCGCCGGCACCGTCTACAGCAACATCGAAAAACAGGTTGAGCGGGTCCGGGACTTCGTGAGGCTTCACACCCCAAGGCTCGAGCGCTTGCACGAGTTGCTCGAGACAGCCGTCGCGCGAAACACCGAATCGCGTCTCCAGGGCATATCTGCAGCACGGCGTATACAACAGGTCATGGGCACCGTGTGTGTCCCGGACGATCGTGAAGATGATTTCCGGGGGGAACGTGTTCGTCCACAGGCTGTGCCCTTGCGTGACAGCCACCCGCTGGTTCTCGACGCGCGACCGCGCCTGCGACATGCTGACTGCGAAGTCGTCGGCCTTGAAGGTTACGAAGTCTCCCGGCTGCCGGCCATCGATATCGATCACCCGCACGATCTGACCAGTGCTTACGCTGAAAGCTTTGGCCGACATCGGCGGGACAATAGCGCTCTGGCTAACGTTCATCTCTCTCGCTCCTGATTAGTCATCCGGCAATGTAGCCTCGATTCATGTCATCATACAAAAAATGCGTCCAAAGGCAGAATAGACAAGCAGCAATCCTCCTTAGTCACAGAATAAGTGACGTACACCTTGCCGTCGTGCTCAAGAACCGACGGATATGACCATTGCTCGCTTTTGACAAATCCGGTGAACCTTGTGCTCGGTGATTTGCCCTTGCGAACAATGACAATCTGGCGAAAGAGATGTTCGCCGGGACCAGCCACAGCCACGGCAAGCACGTCGCGATCGTGCACGCCATCTGCTTCCGGTTTCATGTTGAACGCCAGATAACGCTGCCCGGTTGAAAGCACACCCGCACAGGTCTTCGATGAACTCATCGGTAAGTTGCTGATGCGCAGTGGCCCCCAGATCCGGCCATCGTCGTGACTCTCCGACACATACGCAGCTGCAGTGGCGCTGCGGACATATGCAGTAATGACACTTTCACTGACGACAAGGGATGTTTCGGCGTAATTAACGCAGTCACTGGGGGCAGACGGGATTTCGCATACGTCCCACTCCGAAAAGTCACGCCCGCGACTGACAGCCACGCGCGGCAGGACCAAATTGAACTGACCGCCCATTGCCCAGTTGCCACTGGCGGTCTGCTGCGGACGATTCAACGGGTGAAAACCGTCTATCGAACCTTGCTCACGCCATTCCCGCGCAGCGTCGTCGAAGAGAAAAATCACGGTCCGACCGCCGGTTTCGTTACTTCGCCGCGGTTGCGAATGGACCTGGCCGACAAAAGCCCACAGTCTCTCTTCCACCGACAACAATTGGCAACTTTCCCATACAACAGTCTCATGGTCAAGCGCCGGGGCGATCGCGGCTGGACTTGACCAACTCGCAAAATCGTCGTCCGAGCAGATCCACCGCACAACTGTTCCCTTCTCGCTCTCGGCGATGGGTGAATTATTCCAGGCAACGAACAAGCTGTCGCGATGGTGGACGATAGAACTCTCGTGAAGAAACCGGAAACCTTCAACGCCTCGGTGAATCAAAACATGCGATATCCGATCCGGCTGCCGAAGATCGGCAATTCGTGGGAAAGGCGCATCCGGCGCCCATACGGAAGCAGTGGTATTCACGGAGTCGGTCCACCCTTTTGCGCCGCCGGGACGTCCGGCATTTGATTCCAGTTCATGGCATTATTGTAGAATGTCGCCGACTGAACCCCTGACAAGCAGATTGAGACCCAAAATGATACCCCGACGCACGTCTATCCAGGGTATCATTTGTTGTCGTGTCTCTGGGGCGTAACGTTTCCCCTTATCCCCCGAACGCCAGGCGCCAGGCGTGGACGATTGCGATGATGAACACCAGTAGGCAAACACTCTGCAAGAAGGTATTCTCACGAACTTTTATGGCCAGCGGCGCAATAACCCCGAGCGCCAGACCACAGACGACACCCCACAAGTGGGCAGCCCAGTCCGAACCCGGCCCGGCACCGATTTGGCCGAGCAATGCAATCACCGCAATAATCGGCAGCAGCACGAAACGCACACTGAAGGTCCGCGGCAACAAAAACTGCATGGCACGCATGGTGCCGAGCAGACCGAGTGCGCCGAACACCGCCGTCGAGGCACCGATCGAGCGATGGCCGGCATCCGCCGTCAGCGCAGTGATCAGGTTGCCGCCGATACCGGTGACCAGGATCAGCAGCCACCCGGTACCGTAGCCGAGGTAGCGGCAGATCGTTGCACCGAGGAAGAGGCTGCAGGCAACGTTGCCGAGCATATGCCCGAAATCGGCATGGAGGGTGAGCGCCGTCACCAGTCGCCAGTATTGGCCGTTGCTGATCAGGTCGGAATCGGCCCGGCCATTGATGAACCACGGATCCGATGCATCATACGACCCGGTGACAAAGAAAAAAATAATCAGGGCCAGGCAGACAAAGATGCTCAGCATCATGCCGAGCTGGCCCTCGCCCTCCTCCTCGACCAGCTGTGGCGGCCAGTCGACGCTTTCCTCTTCGAACTCACCGAGCAGTGCCAGGACGTCGTCACGTCGATCGGCCGCCACAATGATGCAGGTGCGGCCGTCTTCGACCTTGGTCTGGTAGGGGATGGCGGCGGAGCTCAGGACCGCCATCCATTCACGGGTCTTCTGGGAAGGTGGCCAGAGGCGGAGCGATTCTGGCGGCGGCTCGCGATGTGACGCGTTAGAGCTCAAGACCGTCAAAGGCGTTGCCGAGACCGCCAAAATCGCTGCTGTCGAACTCGCCCTTGTCCTTGAGGTATTCTTTATAGTCTTCGTCGTCTTCGGTTTGCGCCCCCGGCAAGGCCAGAGAAATACGCCCACCCTGGACCTGTTCGATGATGACCTGCACCTCGGAACCGGGCGGGTAGGTGTCCCACATTTCCTTCATGCGATTGCCCTGGCCGCCCTTGAACGGAATCTTGCTGACATGCACAAGCCCGGTCTGGGTAGGCGACAAGCTGACAAATATGCCGAACTGCTTGATGTCCTCGACCTTGCCGGGGCGCATCTGGCCGATCGTCAGCGTCTCTTCACCAACCGACATCGTGCGGCCCACCTGCGGATTCTCCAGCGTCAGTCCGATGCGGCGGCGCTTAAGATCCATAGTCTCGATGTAGACCTCGATCTCCTGGCCCTCTTCGAGAACTTCACGGGCGTGGTTAAGGCGTTTACCGGCGCCAAGCTTCGAGATATGCACAAGGCCTTCGATACCTGGTTCGAGCTGCACAAACGCACCGAAATCCATCAGCCGCGTGACTACGCCGTTGTAGCATTTGGTCTCGTGATACTTGTCGACGACGTCGTCCCAGGGATCGCCGAGGACACGGCGCAAGCTCAGCGAAATGCGGTCAGCGGCCCAGTCGATCTTGTTTACATAGACCTGAACCTTCTGGCCGATGGAGACGACGTCTTCGGCGTTTTCAACGCGGTTCCACGCCAACTCGCCCATCGGCACCAGTCCTTCGACGCCGCCGATGTCGACGAAGACGCCGAAATCCCGGATATTGCGGACCGTTCCCTCGACGACAGCGCCTTCAACCAATTCACCCTGGAGCTGCTCACGCCCCTTTTCCTGCTCCTGCTCCAGCAGGCGCCGGCGGGAAACCACGAGATTGCGATCCGTGCATTCGGTAATCAGGAATGAGAATTTCTCACCGAGATAAATGTTCTTGTCGCGGACACCATAGAGGTCGATCTGCGAGAACGGGCAGAAGGCGGTCTTTTTGCCGACCTTCACCTCAAATCCGCCGTTGCGTTCCGATTCGACACGACCCTCGATAGGAATCTGCGCTTCGTACGCGTCGAACAATGCGTCGTCGTCGGCAGTGCGGCCCAGGATCTGCACGGTCAGGTGCAGCTCGCCGCCGCGAGAGTGCGCGAAAAAGGCTTCGATCTCGTCGCCTTCGGCGTATTTCAGTTCGCCGTCTTTCTCCAGCTGCACGCGGTCAATCAGGCCCTCACTCTTGGCGTGGATATCGACGAACACTGTGTTGTCGGTGATCGCGGTGATCCGGCCCGTGATCTTTTCGCCCGGCTCAAAAACCGTCTTCAACTCCCCGGCTTGCTCGATGTATCGTTCGAAATCGATGTCAGCCATTATTCGTCTTCCGCGTCTTTGGCAGCCTTGTCTTGGATGTCCTTGGCAATGTTGGCCGGCACCCGTTCGTAGCGAGCGAACTCCATGTCGAAGGAACCGCGCCCCTGAGTCAATGATCGCAACTGCGTCGAGTAACTGAACATCTCGGACAGCGGCACTTCGGCTTGCACGACCTGCAGACCTTCCTCCATTTCCATGCCGAGGATGCGACCGCGGCGGTGATTCAGGTCGCCGTGGATATCACCCATGTACTCGTCCGGCACCGTGACGCGAACCGTCTGGATCGGCTCGAGGAGAATCGGTGTAGCACTCCGCATAGCTTCGCGAAAGGCGCTGCGTGAGGCGATCTGGAACGCCATGTCGGAGGAATCGACCGGGTGGTGCTTGCCGTCATATACAACGGAACGGATGCCAATGACGCGGCAGTTGGCCAGCGGTCCGCGCTCCATGGCGGCACGTACGCCCTTCTCGACGGCAGGAATGAAGTTTCGCGGAATGTTACCGCCGACAACTTCGTTGACGAATTCGAACTCTTCCTCGGTCACTTCTACGCGCAGATGCACTTCCGCGAACTGCCCGTGACCGCCGGTCTGCTTCTTGTGCCGGTAAACAGCCTTGCCGTTACCCGTGACCGCCTCACGGTAGGGCACTTTCGGCGTGCGCAGTTCGACGTCGACCTTGTAGTTCGCCTTGAGTCGGCCGACAATAATCGACAGATGCTGGTCACCCAGGCCGTCGAGCAGGATCTCATGGGTCTCGGCGTCACGACGTATCTGGGCCGTCGGATCTTCCTCCGAGAGCTTCAACAAGCCGGTGGTGATTTTGTCTTCCTCACCCTTTTTCACGGCATAGCAGGCGTAGGACATCGTCGGCTTCGGAAAGACGATCGGCAGAAACTGCGCCTCACTGCCATCTGTGTTGACGGTGTCGTTGATCTTGGTGTTCTTGAGCTTGGCGATGGCGATGATATCACCGGGGCCGGCGCTGTCAATCGGTTCCTGGTCCTTGCCGTTGACCGCCAGAAGCCCGCCGATGCGGTCTTTCTCGCCCTGCGTAACGTTGCGCAGTTCCGAATCCGCCGTGAACGTGCCGGAATAGACGCGGAACATGTTGAGCTGGCCAACGAACGGGTCGATCAGTGACTTGAAGACAAAAGCGTGGCCGCTACCCTCAGTGGTAATCTCCAGGTCACCGTTGCTGGTCGGTATTGACCCGCGAACAAGCGGATTGGGTCCCAGGCTCACAAGGCCGTTGAGCAACTCTTCGATACCGATGTCCTCACCGACACTGCCCGCGAATACAGGAATAAGATCACCGCTGATGATGGCGGAATGCAGGCCGGCAACGATTTCCTCTTCGGTAAGCTCCTCTCCTTCGAGGTAGCGCATCATCAGTTCTTCGTCCGACTCCGCAGCCGTATCCGTCAACTGGCTCTTGTACGCCTTCACCTCATCGGCCAGCTCGTCGGGAATATCGCCGGCCCCCAGGACACTCACGACCTTGCTGAAATTTGCTTCCGCGCCCACCGGGATAGTCATCGGGACACAGGTTGTGCGGCCGTAGGCTTCCTGAACGGATTCCAGGACACGGTTAAAATCGCTGTTCTCGCGATCGAGACTGTTGATCAGGATAGCGCGCGGAATGTTGTGCTGGCGGCAGACACGCCAGGAGCGCGTGGTACCGATCTCAACGCCACCGACACCGTCAACCACGACCAGTGCCATGTCACAGATGTTCAAGGCCGCTACCGCGTCGCCAAAGAAATCCGCATTACCCGGGGTATCGATGAAAAAGAGGCGCGTGTCATTCCATTCGCAGGTCATCGGCGAGGCATAGAGGCTGCACCCTTTCTCCTGCTCTTCGGGACGGTAATCGGACACACTGGTCTTCTGGTCAACGCTGCCAAGGCGGGCTACAGCACCCGACTTGAACAGGATGAGGTCAGACAGGGCGGTCTTACCGGAACCGGCGTGACCGGCGATGGTGAAATTGCGTACTTGTTCGGCTGGCCTGTTGTTCATGGATTCGATCTCGTCTGTTTTATGGTCACAGCGGTTGAGCACACCACTCCCTGATTCACAGCGAAGCTATTACTATAATCCATAGACTCGCAGTGTAAAATAGCTTTACCGGCCCGCAGCACCAAGCAACAAAAGTACCACGATACCTCTGCGCTCGTGGTTCACGGTACGCATGGGCAGCTTCATCCGTTCCCGAACATCCGTGCGTTCGGGAATGCACGCTACCCGGAATGGGATGCCTCTCGCGGTAGCGTGTCACTCGCCACTGACACTTTGGGACAGAGTTTGCCGGCGAGAATCACGTCCCCAACCCACCGTCATCCCGCAGGATGACGGGGTCATGGAGTTTTGACGTAATGGCCTGCTGGAAATTCAGCCGAAATCCGATATTTTACCCCCTTGAACAAAAGCACACTGAAACACGCGCTTTCCATGTCCATCCTGCGCAATTTGCTGGGGCTGAAAGAGAAGCCTAATCCACTCCTCGAACATTGCACGATCGCTGCCGACACTCATGTCGGCCGGGTGCGCAAACACAACGAGGACACCTACATCTGCATCCGCAATCCGTGGGACAACGCTATACTGCTCGGGGTTGCCGACGGCATGGGCGGTCACGAGGGCGGCGAGATCGCCAGCTACCTGGCAACTCGGTCGCTGATAGCGAGCTGGAACAAGAACGGCCATGCCCAGTTCAAGAACAAGAGCAGCGTGCGCGGCTTCCTCGACCAGGGACTTGCCAACGCCAATCAGCAAATCTACGCCATTAACCAGAAGCTCAATATCCGCTGGAAAATGGGCACCACCGCCACTATCGGGATTGTCTGGCGGAACAAGCTGATCATCGCCCAGATCGGCGACAGCCGCTGCTACCGCATGCGCAACGACACCATCCGCCTGCTCACCTCCGATCACAACTGGATGAACGAGATGATCGAGAGCGGCGGGATGACCGCCGAAGAGGCAGAAGCCCACCCGCTGGCGCAAACTCTGACCAACTGCCTGGGGACGTTCGAACACCTGCGCATCGAATTCTGTGAGCACACCATCGCCAAGGGCGATCGTTATCTCTTCTGCAGTGACGGCGTGTCATCGTATATCGACACCGAGCTGATCTCGGAGCAGCTCAATGCCGGCGACGCAGCAACTCAAAGTGTGTATAATCTCGTCAATGCTTCCCTCACGAACAGTGGTGCCGATAACATCACTGCGGTTTGTCTCTTTGTCTGAACGCACCAGGACTGTCATCCTGTGATGTCCCCACTGCCAATCGTGACGACGTTCATCGTCACTGCCGCGCTGCTGCATGGCACCGACTATCGCACAATTACGTTTCGCCTCCCCCCCGGCCAAACGGTACCTGTCAATATCCCGAACCTCAATGTCGTCAACCGTATCGCCGACTGTTTTCACGCCGATGCCTCAGACGCCGCTATTGCCGAATTAACGGCCCGTGGCTTCACCTGCGACAGTGTCCCGCGGCAACTGCGGGCCAGCGGCTATCCTGCGCTTGAGGACATAGAAGCGGATCTGCAGACTTGGGCCCAGCAGTTTCCGAACCTCTGCCGCCTATACCAGATCGGTACTTCGATACTTGCCCGGCCCATTCTGGTGATGCAAATCACCGACAACCCGCTGGTCGAGGAGTTTGAGCCGGAATTTAAGTACGTCGCCAACACGCACGGCGACGAAGCCATCGGGCAGGAAATGGCGATGCGGTTCATCGAGCACCTGCTCACCTCTTATGGTACGGACCCGGGCGTCACGGCACTGGTGGACGGCACCGACATTCATGTGCTGCCGATCATGAATCCGGACGGATACGTCGCCCACAACCGTTACAACACTGCCGGCTACGACCTCAATCGCAACTTTCCCAGCCCGACACATCCAGCCGGTACCGAACCGCCGTTGCAGCCGGAGACGGTGGCGGTCATGGACTGGACCGCAGCCCGCAACTTCGTGCTGTCCGCCGGCCTGCACAGCGGCGCCGTCGGCATTGTCTACCCATGGGGGCACGCACACAATCACCTGAATGCAGCGGAGATGTTTCCTGAGACGCCGCTCGCCCGGGAACTGTGTTTTGCCTACACCGCACTGAACCCGACAATGGCCGCAGTTAATACCGACGGCTGGGAGAACGGCATTATCAACGGCCTCGCATGGTACCCGGCCGACGGCGAAATGACCGATTGGAACTATCGATTTCACGGCTGCATCGAGACGACCATCGAGTTATCGGTCATAAAGGCGCCGGACTACGGGACAATCGAAAATTTCTGGACCGGCGCCGACCACAACAACCGTGCCGCAATGCTGGAGTATGCGCGACTGGTGCACGGCGGCGTGCGCGGTTTCGTCACTTCCGCGGACTCCGCGGAACCGCTGTCGGCAACGGTGCATGTCGGCATTTCAGGCGACGGTCCGGTGGCGGTGAGATTGCCACTGAACGCCGGCTGGAACCTGGCGTCTCTGCCGGTCATACCGGTTTCCGCGGCGCCGTCCGACGTGTTTCCGGACGCCAGCGACGTCCTGGCCTATGACGCGGCGACGAACAGCTATGTCAATCCCGACACCATCGTGTCCGGTGTCGCATACTGGGTTCACTATGCGGCGGCAACGACACGGACAGTCTACGGCACGCCGGCAACCAGTGATGCGTTGCCACTCGATGCCGGTTGGAATCTCATCGGCTCGCATGGCTATGGTTTTCTGCCGGTCGATGAGGCCCTGGCACCCGTACTGTTCGCGGTGGTGCGGGACGACCAGACCGGTGCCTTGTCATATCAGCGCCTGGCCACGGATGTCGAGCTGCAGCCGTTCGCCGGCTACTGGGTGTACGCCAGCGTCGCAACCCAGGCGTTTATCGGGGCGACAGCCGCGATCAATCCACCACTGCCGGTGTGGACCGATCGCGGCAACACCCCGCACACCGGCGACTACCATCGGCTGCTGGCGCCGGGGCGCTATGACACATTTTTCCGCGACATAGCGACGCCGGTGATCGAGTACGCCGGGGCGGCACAGATCGACGCACCGGCTGGTCAGCCGTTCGCAATCGAGGTTACGGTGCCGGTGCTGCACGGCACTTTGCAGCAGTACGGCGTGGACGTCGCGAGCGGTGACGATGCCAATGGTTTGCCGGATCACACGCGACTCGACGTCGAGCTGCCGGTGCTGCCGACAACCTGCCGGCTGGACTGGCGGCCGGTCGGTGACACGAACTGGCACATCGAAACGCTGCCCCAAGATCAGCCCGAGCGCATGGCAACCATCCCGGCCCACGACGACGGTGTGGAGGTGGAGTACCGATTTTTCCTCGATTCGCCGATCGATACGAATCTGGCAGTTGCCTTGCCAGCGGATGGTTCCACGTTTATTGTGCGCTTTGCATCTGCCTCTGCCGGCCGCAACAGTGTGTCGACCGAAGACGCGGCCCCTGACAGGCAAAACGATTTTTCGGTACCCGGCTCGACGCTCCTGTCGGCCGACTACCTCGATGTGAACAGACAGTGAACGAACCGCAGTAACGTGACCATGCGAATTCTTGTTACTGGTGGCGCCGGTTTCATCGGCAGCCATGTCGTCGAACATTTTCAAAGCCTAGCGGACGTGCGGGTGCTCGACAATCTCCGCACCGGCCATCGCGAAAACCTGGCGAATCTCGACGTCGAGTTCATCGAAGCGTCGGTCCTCGATGAAGATGCTGTACGTCAAGCAGTTGACGGCGTCGACTACGTTTTCCACATGGCCGCCTTTATAAGTGTGCCGGAGTCGATGACCGATCCGCTCGAGTGCGTGCGGATCAACTGCGAAGGAACGCTGAATATGTTGACTGC
>Ga0310124_10000673_pt1 | contig 23816 bp, 16 predicted proteins | sample CB11b_AW_Bot5_MG_FD_203507 | JGI IMG/M metagenome (GOLD analysis project Ga0310124, IMG submission 203507) | Marine microbial communities from Western Arctic Ocean, Canada - CB11b_AW_Bot5 | ecosystem: Environmental > Aquatic > Marine > Oceanic | place: Canada: Western Arctic Ocean | collected...
CGGCCGCCGACGGAAAAGCGTATACGCTTTCTGCCTCACTCGATGCCCTGACGTCCGAAGTCCACGTAGACGGACTCTCGGTTCCCGTCCAGATCGATCACACCGACGGTGTCACTGGTGGTGAGACACTGGAGTTGACCGCTGGTGACCGGAACGACAGCCTGACCGCCTCGAGCGATCTCTCGGGCGCGATCCTCATCCAGCTGCGGGGGGCCGGTGGTGACGATGTCCTCAGCGGTGGTGACGATCTCGAGGGTGGTGGCGGTGACGATCTACTGCAAAACGCCTTCGTTGGCGCAACCCTTTCGGGCAGCGGTGGGGAAGACACGTTTGTCGTCGGCACAGGCAACGTCACGATCGACGGCGGTGATGACGAGGACACGGTCCTGCTGCGAGGTACGGCCGGAAACGACGTGATCGATCTCATCCAGTCGAATGCGATCACGCTGCAACACTCGATAGACGGAGTCTTCGGTAGCTCCTCCTCATCGGAAACCGACACGTTGGTCAGCGGTACTCTCGAGACGATTCGCATCGAAGCGGGCTCGGGTACCGACACGATCCAGGTGGCACATGCCGATTCGATCAGCGACAGTCTGCGGGTCGTCGTGGACGGTGGCCCACCTAATGCCAACGACCGTCTGAGCGTCGTGGACGACGCCAACGGCAACGTGGTGATTCATCGAATCAACGGTGACGGGGCATCCGGTTCGGTGAACGTCGGTGAACTGGCTCCGGTGGAATACGAGGGGATCGAATCCCTCTCGGTCACGCCGCTGGACAACGTCACGGCCGGAACCGGCATCGACGGTGACGGCAGGCTGGTCATTTTCAAGAGTGACTCGTCGGAGAGTAACAACGCGTTGCCCAACGCGACCTACCTCGGCAGCGGCACCAACCTGAACCTCGACCCGACCATCGACCCGGCCGGCTTTGCCGCGTTTGGTATTCCCGGGGACGAGGACTGGTACCAGTTCGTTCCATCCGAAACAGGCACGCTCGACTTCCTGGTCTCGTTCGAGCAGATCTCCACGTTGAACAACGGGAACCCGGGGCTCCCGGGCGATGGGAACATTGACATTGAAGCCTACGACGCCAACGGCGATTTCATTGTCTCGAGCACGTCGTCGACCGACGACGAGCGGATCACGATCCCGGTTGTCGAGGACGAGATCTACTACCTGAGGGTGGCCGCCGCATCGGGCACCGACGCAATCAACGTCTACAGCTTCACGGCCGTCAACGATCCGGCACCCGTGCCGTTCCAAGTCGACCTGCAGGCTCTTTCAGATCTGGGCCGCAGCGATACCGACAACATCACCAACAGCACCGCCCCCGTCCTGGATATCTACCTCGATGACGACCGCCTGGAAGAGTACACCAACCTGGACCTGGCTCCGGACGACGACTTCTTCGTCGACGTGTTCAACAACGGCATGCGTCTCGGACAGGCAACATTCCAGGGTCCGTCCAGCGGAGCCGACAACAACAGCCGCTGGGAGTTCGCCACCTCGATCGGAGACCTGCAGGAAGGTCACAACAACTTCCTGACCGCCGCGGTTCGCATCCGTGACGCAGCCACGCCACAGGTTGACGGGCGCGGTGACTTCTCGACTCCTCTCCAGATCACCGTCGACACGATTCAGCCTCCGATCAGTATCATCGGCCTTGCCGCCGACGGCTCGGACACGGGTGTTGCCGGTGTCTCGGCGACAATCGGCGACCGGATCACGTCCGATACCGGGGCGGCTTTCACCGGGACCAGCGAAGCTGACGCGGTCATAAGACTGTACGTCGACTCGACTTCGGACGACACGATTGGTACCTCAGATGAATTTGCTCTGACCATGGCCGTGCCCCTGGACGGCGACCACGTCTTCACCGACGCGTCCTGGACGACCTCCTACGTTCGAGACCTCAACGACCCCACGTCGGCCAGCGACTTCACGCTCGATGGACTTCGCGAGGTCCTGGTCACGGCCCAGGACATCGCAGGCAACGTCAGCACCCCGACTGCGATCGACATCTTCATCGACACCCAGGGACCACAGGTCTCCGCCGTCGAAGTCAATTCCGCCGGCAACCCCTACGACCTGTTCGATCCCAAACCCTCAACCGACGGCCCGACTCCGGCCGTCAACGCTCTCGTCATCAGTCTCCAGGACCTGGCCCCCCGCAGTAGCGCCGGCCCCAGCTTCCTGTACAACGCGTTGCAGGACGAAGTTGCATCCGCGCCCGGCGCGTACATCCTGGTCGGTGACGACGTCGGTACGATCGCCATCGCTTCTGTCACCACGAATTACGACACCCCCTCCGACGGCAACCTCGCCACCGCCCGCATCACGTTGACGTTCAACAGCCCGTTGCCGGACGATCGTTACACGTTGTCGGTTGATGATCTCCTGGTTGATCCGGCGGGCAACGCCTTGAACGGCGAAAGCAACGCCACCCAACCGCTCGAGATTTCCCAACTGCCCTCCGGCGACAGCCAGCCAGGCGGTGCCTTCACAGCACGCTTCACCATCGACAGCCGGCCCGAGATCGCAACAGTCGGTCAGTCGGGGATTGCGGTGGACGCCAACGGCAACTGGAAAAGTGACCTGACGACCGGTGACGCCGTAAACCGTGATCTGAACTTCGGGTTCGGAATCCAGACCGACGCGATTTTCGCGGGACAGTTCAACGACGCAACGTCCGCCTCGACCGACGGCTTTGATCGCCTGGGGGCCTACGGCCGGATCAACGGCGAATTCCGCTGGCTGCTCGACTTCGACAATGACGGGGTCGCCGATTACTCAGCCGTCAGTGGCCTTCAGATCAACGGTCTGCCGATTGCAGGCGACTTCAACGCATCGCACCCCGGCGACGAAATTGGCCTCTTCGACGGCAGCACCTGGTACCTCGACACCGACGGAGACAACAACCTGGGTGGTCCCGGCGACCTGGTTCTCTCCAGCACGCTCCAGGGCCTGCCGCTGGTGGGCAACTTTGACGGCATTGGTTCGGATGATCTGGCCGTTTACAGCCCAAGCCTGAATACGTTCAGCTTCGACCTCGACCTTGACGGAACTGCCGACGCAACGATCTCGTTCGGTTTTCCCGGAGTTCTGGATCGGCCGTTTGCAGCTGATTACAACCTGGATGGGATCGACGATATTGGTCTGACGGTCCCCAACCAGAGTGGCAACACCCCGGCCGACACGCTCGAGTGGTACTTCCTGATCAGCGAAGCCGCCGGGACTTCCGAGCCGCTGGACGCGCTGGACCACCCCTTTGCACCCGTCCCCTTGGGCAGCGACCGGTTCGGCCAGTACGGCAACAACCTCTCGGTGCCGCTGATTGGCAATTTCGACCCGCCGGTCTCAACCTCAACCTCGCCATCGCTGGCCGCCAGTTCGAGTTTCGATCCCATCAGCGGCGAGATGCTGATCACCCTGAGTCGCAGCGCCGAGATCCAGGTGGTCGCCAACGCGGGCACTGTCCAGGTCCTGATTGACGGACAGATTGACCCCGATCTGGGCACGGTGCTGGCCAGAAACGTGACCACGCTGGTGGTACAGGGGAGCTCGGAATCCGATTCGATCGACCTGTCCCTGATCGCCTCGGACGTATTCGACCGCCTTCAGACCCTGACAGTCTGGGCCGGGCACGGGGATGATTCGATCTTTGGCAGCGAACTGGACGACATCATCTGGGCCGGTAGCGGCCGAGACCACGTCACGGCTGGCGACGGCGATGACTGGATCAATGGCCAGTCTGGTAATGACGTCATCCTCGGCGGCTCCGGAGCCGACCGGATTCTGGGCGGTGGTGGCCACGACGAGGTGCACGGTGGAGAGGGAAACGACTTCGCCCAGGGGAATGCGGGGAATGACTTCCTGCGAGGCAACGAGGGCGATGACCGCCTGAACGGATCCGGCGGACACGACCAGTTGATCGGTGATGGCGGAAACGACCGTCTTCTGGGTGGAGCCGGACGTGATGTCCTGGACGGGGGTTCCGACAACGACTTCCTCAGTGGCCAGGGTGGCGCTGATCTGCTGAAGGGCGGAGATGGCAATGACCGCCTCAAGGGTGGTATTGGTCACGACCTGCTCGAGGGAGGCGACGGCGACGACCGCCTGATGGGTCACGACGGAGATGACCGTCTGCTGGGCGGCAGTGGTGACGACATCCTCAGAGGTCAAGCCGGTGCCGATGAACTGTCCGGCGGCCCAGGCAACGACCTGCTCAACGGTGGAAGTGGCTTTGATCGACTCAGCGAGCGTTTCGACGGAGACTTCCTGCTGACCGACACCAGCCTGACCGGGCTGGGAGCCGATCGACTCATCGGCATGGATGGCGCAACGCTCATCGGTGGTGCCGGTGACAATACACTTGATGCCAGGGGATTCAGCGGTTCGGCCACGCTGCTCGGCCAAGCCGGCGACGATCTTCTGTTCGGCGGAACCGGCGATGACGTCCTCTCCGGAGATTCCGGAAACGACATCCTGATCGCCGGGCCGGGCAACGACCGGCTCAAGGGCGGCGCCGGTAACGACATCGCACTCGGTGGTGACGGAGACGACATCCTCAAGGGGCAGGGCGGGTTATCAGACACGCTCGATGGAGGCTCCGGAAACGACGTCTACTTCGGAGACTCGTCGGAGATCGACGAGGAATTTGCCTTGCTCAACGACTGGATTGACGACCTCGGCTAGGTCGTCCGCCAGCCACCAAGCGTCTCACGGCATCAACCGCCGGCCCTGCCAACGGTCAGTCTTTCGCCGTGGCGGGGATTGTTGGTTCAGAGCTTGATTGCGTTCCAGTTGAACCGGGTGCCGTATCCGACACCTGGCTTTTCCCCCCATCGGAGGCTGTCGCGTCCCAAGTCCTTGCCTCGTAACCAACCACTTGGAGGTCCCCCTCGGTGTCGGGGATCAGTTCCTCCATGGCGATCGACGATCCATGCGTAAATCCATCGAGCCACGCCTGGAGCCTGTGCTGTCCACGTCGCGAACGGAAGGCACGGCCGGAGTACCGACGGGGCAGCAGTGGCCGACTTTCCGGCCCGTACTTCGTCGCGTTGAAGTACCCCGCTTTGAAACCATCGGCGAAGTGGTGCTGGTCATCGATTCCACCAAATATTTCCGTCGAATCGTTCCACGCCGTGGCTGCGGCCGTCCTGGCCTTGATCGAGACCAGTGAGTCATCGATTCCATCTCGGAGATCAGCACATCCGGTGGCAAAACCAATCAACAACGCCGCAACAACTACGAAGGTCTTCATCATCATTCCAAGTCCTTCCCTGAACCAGCCATGCGCCGCCGGTTCTTTCTGATTGCCAGTACCTATCGCGGTCAGCCTCCACCTAGCGATCGATCGCACCGGCACCCTCACTGACCATCCCCTAGTCCCGGTCACTCGTGTTGTTATCCTTATTGCCCGTGGTCTGCCCCCGCAGACACGGGCGTGACTCTCGTGTCAACCTGGGCGCTGGCCGGCGGTGGTTCGATGCACTGCAGGGCGATACCGACCGCCCGTGCTGTGTCCACATTCTCGTCGTGAACCAAACGTACCAGTGCCGGCAACGCCGCCTTGGCAGCGGGCCCATAACCCCCCAACGCCAGGGCCGCCGCAGCACGGACTCCACTGTCGGTGTCTTGCAACACCTTGATCAGTGTCGAGATGCATCGTTCTTTCTGCGTGACCGTGGCCGATTGCATGGCTAACGCCGCCATCATCCGCACCTGCGGATCTTCGTCCGACAGCAACCCGACCAGGGTGTCAGTCGCCGTCACGTGGTTGCCATCCAGCCGCAACATCGCCTCCGCCATGTGCACCCGGGCGATCCCCGTCCTGGCCGACAACTGCTCACCCAATGCAGACATCACCTCAGGGTGACCCGACGCTCGGGTTCCCAGCATGTAGGCCGCCAGCGATGCTTCAACGTCCGGTGCAACCTCAACGGCCTTGATCAGCACCGCTCGAGCATTCGCCTCGTCAGGTTTTGCCGACAGAGTCTCACTCGCCGTGAAGATCGTTTCCTGTGAACTCACCGGAGGAATCACCGGCGGACGGTTCGATGGACGGTTGGGAGCAACCTTCGCGACCGGCTTGGCGGTCGAAGCGGCCTGATCAGGCTTCACCACCGTCACGGCGGCCAGCTGGGGTTCCTCGCCTTTGGTCACGGTGTCTGTCACCTTCGGTTTGCGTCCCAACTTCAGAGCCAGGTTGTCTCGAGATCGCTTCAGCGAATTCCTCAGACTCTGCCACTTGGGAATCGCCGCGGGCTTCGGATCCCCGGCCGCCGTCTTCGGCCTCTGCGTGATCTTTTCGCGGATCCGGTCCCAGGCTGCAATTGCCCTGGTCACGATCACATTCTGATTCCGCGTCTCGGTTGCCAACGTCACCGTGGCGACCGGCTCTGCGGTCGCCACGGTCGGCGCTTCCTTCGACACCGTGGTGATTGACTTGGCGGTGCTGGAGATCTGTGGTTTGGAGGGAATGCTGTTGGCGAGTTTCGGTTTTGACGGAACCGCACTCGCTACGGAACGCAGGTTCTTGATCCTCTCCCCGGCCTGCAACAGTGCCTGCCTTGTTTTCGCCAGTCGCCGCTGCGTCGTCTCGGAGTTTCTCCGTCGCATCTTCAACGTGGCCACGGTGTTGGCGATCGTCGTTGGAATCGGCGTGGCCTTCTGATCCAGTTTCGAGGAATCCGTTGCGGCCAGCTGGGCGGGTTTCGGCTCTTGCGCAGCCTTTTTCGCCTTTGCTGGTGCGGTGGCCTCGGCGATCCTTGTCTTGATCGACGTGGCCTTCTGTTTGGGCTGCGTGGCCCTCAACGTCTCTTCGGCTGCCGCCCGGATCTTTGCCAAACGGGTCGCTGCCCAGTTGTGGCCAGGTTCGGCCCGCAGGATCTGTTGGTACAGTTCAGCCGCTTTCACGACCCGGCCCTGTCGCTCGAATAGCTGAGCCGAGCTCAGCAACCGCCAGGTGGACGCGTGGGGTCCACCAGCCTCCAGCAGACTGGTCCAGACCACCGCGGTGGCCAGGAGGAAAAATGCGAGCACCGCTGCGTAATGCGTTCTGGCTGGCTTCATCTGCCTGCCCCCCCGAGGTGTGTGGTGTTTGGCAACTGACGCCGGATGACGACGACCCGTGGTTCCAATCGCGTGGCCGTTGTCTTGCAGTTCCAGAGGCCCGAGTCCGGCCGTCTGCCTGCTGGCAAACCGACACCGGCACCCAGGACGACTGTCAGGCCGTATTGTCCGGTATCGGTTCTGGCAGTCCGCCGGGTTGAATCGGAAAACGCTGTTTGGGGGATTGTTCGGTCTGAAACGACTGGAGACCCTGAGCGTGCGTGTCGAATCAACTCGCCGCAGAGTCGCTGTTGCCGATCGGCGCACCGCTCACCATAATCCCCTCTCTCCACACCCAACCGGCTTCAGCCGCCCACCGCTGCATGCTCCGATCCGACCTCCGCAACATTGCAATCATCGCCCACGTGGACCATGGCAAGACCAGCCTGGTCGACTGCCTGCTGCGCCAGAGTGGGCAGTTCCGCGAAAACCAACTCTCAGGGGACCTGATCCTCGACTCGAACGACCTCGAGCGGGAGCGGGGCATCACGATCCTCTCCAAGAACATCGCTCTGCCATTTCGCGACACAACGATCAACATCATCGACACCCCGGGCCACGCCGATTTCGGGGGTGAGGTCGAGCGGGTACTCCAGATGGCCGACGGAGCGCTGTTGCTGGTCGATGCCTTCGAGGGACCTCGACCGCAAACCCGTTTCGTTCTCAACAAGGCCCTGGCGCAGAAACTCAGGCCGCTGGTGGTCATCAACAAGATCGACCGTCCCGACAGCCGTCCCGATGCGGCGCTCTCGGAGACCTTTGACCTGATGGTCGAATTGGGAGCCGACGACCAGACTCTCGACTTTCCCTACATCTTCACCAGCGCCCGCGACGGCTATGCCACTCACGACCCCTCCGAACGCAGCGGAACGATGCAGCCGTTGCTCGAGTTGATCCACGAGCACGTACCACCTCCCGAGGACAACTCACACCTGCCTCTGCAACTACGAGCGACCACGATCGAGTGGTCCGAATTCGTCGGCTCGATCGTCATCGGCCGCATCTCCTCCGGCACCCTGCACGAGGGGCAACAGGTCACGGTGCTCAAGGAGGCCGGTCTCGAGGCGGCCGGGACCGTCAATCGGATGGAAGTCTTTGACAAGCTCGGCCGGCGGCCGGTACCGCAGGCCCGCTGCGGAGACATCGTCGCCCTGACGGGTCTTGATGAACCGACCATCGGAGACACCATCGCCGACCCGCTGGACCCGCAGCCACTGCCGCGACTGGCCGTCGATGAACCCACGCTCTCGATGATCTTCACCCCCAACACCTCACCCCTGGCCGGACGCGAAGGTCGATTCGTCACCAGCCGGCACCTGCGTGCGAGGCTGGCGCGCGAGGTGAAATCGAACGTGGCGCTGCGGGTCGAGGAGGCCGATGCACAGGACGTCTTCACCGTCTCGGGACGGGGCATCCTGCATCTGGCAATCCTCATCGAGCAGATGCGCCGCGAGGGCTACGAACTGTCGGTGGGCAAGCCCGAGGTGATCCGACGGCAGGTCAACGGGCACTGGCACGAGCCGTTTGAGCGGCTCGAGGTCGACGTGCCGCCCGCCGATGTGGGGCCGGTGATGGAACTGGTCGGCGTCCGTCGAGGCCAGGTGGAGGAAATGATCACCACCTCCTCTGGACAGACTCACATCGAGTTCTCGATCCCCGCGCGTGGCCTGATCGGCCTGAGGACTCGGCTACTGAACGCCACCCGAGGCGAAGCGATCATGCACCATCGGTTCGACGTCTATAAAGGATGCGATGGTGAAGTGCCCAGACGAAAGAACGGCGTACTGGTCTCACAGGCCAACGGAAACGCCGTGGGATACGCGATCTGGAAACTGCAGGAACGCTCTGTACTGTTCGTGGCCCCCGGCGACGTGGTCTATGAAGGCATGATCGTGGGCGAAAACTCCCGCGACAACGACATGGTCGTGAACCCGACCAAGGAAAAGAAACTCACCAACATCCGCGCAGCAGGCTCCGACGACAACATCCTGCTCAAGCCACCCCGTCACGTGACACTCGAGATGGCGCTCGAGTACATCGAGGGGGACGAATACGTCGAGGTGACTCCTGCAGCCATCCGGCTCCGTAAAATCCGCCTGACCGAGAACGAGCGCAAGCGGAATCGCGCGGTCTAGAACCCGGCGATCGGGTTCAAGGGCGAGCCGGTGCCGCCGCGTACCGGAATCGGTGAGGCCGTCAGCAGAAACTCCCACTGGCGGCGCTTCGCACACGTGTTGCCCAGGTCCTCGAGATCGCAGTTGTCGAAGATGTGACAGCCCATCGCATGCAGCAGCAGCAGGTGCACCGGGTGGGTCAGACCCTCGATCTGCGACGGCATCACGTCCATCGCCGCGTCGCTGCCGACCATTGCCACGTCTCGCTTCTTCAGCCAGGCACAGCACGAGGCGTGCAGGCCGGGCATCCCGACCGCCTGCACATCCCAGGGCCCCAGGGCGTCGCGACGTGCCCAGCGACCGGTGCGGAAGAACACGACATCGCCTCGACCGATCTTCAGCTTGGCCCGCTTCTCCCACGCATCGAGGTCCTCGGGGTAGACCGCCTCGGCCGGCTCGAGCCACTTCTTGCCTCGCAGTCGTGGAATGTCCACCAGGATTCCGCGGGCGAAGATCCCCTCCCGCAGGTTGTGGATGCTCAGGCGGCGAGCTCCCTGCTCGGTCACGTCGTCGTGAGTGAAACCGTTGTAGAGTCGGCCGCGGAAGAAGAGATGGCAGAGTGAGTCGATGTGGGTGTGAGCATATCCGTGGTAGCTGACGCTGTAGTTGTCGACCGCCCAGGGCACGCCGGGAGTCCGCCCGATCTTGAGCATCGTCTGGATGAACGGATCCGGGTTGTCGACCGCCTTGATCTCCTCGGGCACCCGCGCCAACGAAACCATCACTCCACGCTTGACCAGCTTCGCCGCACGGCGACGGGTCTTTTCGGTGATCAGGTTCAAGGAACCCAGCTCGTCGTCCTCGCCCCAGCGGTTCCAGTTCGAGAGCTCCTTGAGTTGCCGTTCGATGTCGGTCAACGTCATGGCATGACGCACAGCCGGCCTCTCAGCGGCCTCAAGACCAGCAATCGATACGGCCAACAGCATTCCGATGAGAACACGCGTGACGGCTGAAGGGACAGAGCGTTTCATGACGGGGCTTCCGAGGTGAATTGCGGGGCAGTTGGCCGGCAGCAGGCCGGCTCGTCACCACTCACTGTGCCAAAACCGCTCGGCCAGTCAAGCGCGACCCGGACCGGCCCAACCCGGTCCGGCTTGAAGCCACCTGCCCGGGTCGCCACCATGTGCTCTCACGTCGCTGCATCCACCCCACGAGTCATGGTCATGTCGAATCCGTCGATTTCTGCCAACCCGCTGATGGCTCGAGACGGCCCGCCGGCCTTCGACCGCATCCTGCCCGAACATGTCCAACCCGCCGTCGAAGAGCTGCTCAGGGAAACCACCGAGCGTCTCGAACAGATCGAGGCGGGGTTGGCTGATCCGTCGACGGGCACCTGGAGTAACACGATCGAGGCTCTCGAGGTGCTGGGGCGGGGTTGGGAATGCACCTGGTCGCCCGTCTCGCACCTGATGGGGGTGAAGAACTCCGACGAATTGCGTGAGGCGCACGAGTCGGTCCTGGCCGACGTGGTGGCGTTGGGCCTGAGAATGAGACAGAGCCGGCCGATCCACGAGGCGCTGAAGCACATCGGCGACGACGACTCGGCGTGGACAGAGCTCGACGAATCTCAGCAAAGGATCATCTCCAGGCGGATCCGCGACGCGGTACTGGCCGGGATCGCGCTCTGCGACCACGACCAGGAACGCTTCAACCAGATCGCCGAGCGGCTGAGCCAACTCAGCACCGACTTTTCCAATCATGTGCTCGACGCGACCCGCGACTGGGAGCTGCTGCTCGAGGATCCCGCCGACGTCGAGGGTCTACCCAGCACGCTGAAGCAACTGGCCTCGCAGTCCTTCAACGACCAGGCCGACGACGACACCGAATCAGGCGATCCCGAAATTGGTCCCTGGCGGTTCACGCTCGACGGACCCAGCGCCATGCCGTTCCTGCAGCATTGCCGGATCCCGCGTCTCCGCGAGCAGCTCTATCGCGCCTTCGTCACGCGAGCATCCGGCGGAGAACTCGACAACGCACCACTGATCGATGAGATCCTCGAGCTGCGCCAGGAACGGGCCAAGCTGCTGGGATTCAACTCATTCGCCGAGATGAGCGTGGCGACGAAAATGGCCGACGTCCCGTCCGTCGAATCGATGTTCGACCTGCTCAGGGACGCCTCGTGGGACGCCGGCCAATCCGATCTCAAGGACCTGAAGACCCTGGCCGCCGACCGCGGCCAGAAGTCGCCGATCGCACACTGGGACGTGGCCTTCTGGGCCGAACGGCTCAGAGAAGAACGCTTCGACCTCAGCGACGAACAGCTGCGGCCTTACTTCCCGCTGGAACGGGTGCTCGAGGGACTGTTCGCATTGACCAGCCGCCTGTTCGGAATCACCGTCGAAGCCGCCGACGGCGAGGTGCCGACCTGGCACGAGGACGTTCGCTACTTCCGCGTCCGCGACGAAGCCGGTCAGCAGATTGCCGCATTCTATCTCGATCCGTATTCCCGACCCGAGGACAAGAGGGGCGGGGCATGGATGGATGAGTGCCTTTCGCGACGAATTGTCGACAACCTTCTGCAGTTGCCCGTCGCCTACCTGGTCTGCAACGGCACTCCACCCGTCGGCGAGTCGCCCTCGCTGATGACGTTCCGCGAGGTCGAGACGCTGTTCCACGAATTCGGCCACGGACTGCAGCACATGCTGACCACTGTCGACTACGCCGATGCGTCGGGGATCAATGGGATCGAGTGGGATGCCGTTGAGTTGCCCAGCCAGTTCATGGAGAACTGGTGCTACCACCGCACGACCTTGATGGGCATTGCCCGCCATTTCGAGACCGGTGAACCGCTGCCCGATGAGCTCTTCGAGAATCTCTGCCGGGCCAGGACCTACCGCGCCGGATCGCTGATGCTGAGGCAGCTGAACTTCGGCATTCTGGACCTGTACCTGCATCACCAGTACGACCCCGCCGGTGAGGAGACGGTGCTTCAGGCACAGCAGAGGATCGCCCTGGGCACCTCGGCCCTGGAGCCTCTAGCCGAAGACCGCTTCCTGTGCGGCTTCCAGCACATCTTCGCCGGTGGCTACGCGGCGGGGTACTACAGCTACAAGTGGGCCGAACTGCTCAGCGCCGATGCCTTCAGCGCGTTCGAGGACGCCGGACTCGAAGACGAACAGGCCGTCGCACTCACCGGTCGCCGGTTCCGCGACACGGTGCTGGCCAGCGGGGGAGGGCGGCACCCGATGGAAGTCTTCCGCGACTTCCGGGGCCGAGAACCCAGCACCGACGCACTGCTGAGACACAACGGCCTGACTTGAAACGCGCCGACCCGAACACGACCCGACTCAGATCAACTCGTGGATCGGCAAACGACCCTCGGTCAGGTACTGAGGCCGCCCGGCAGGATCGTCGATCGTCGTGGTCCGCACGTCGATGCCCAGGTTGTGGTACATCGTGGCGAAGACTTCAAGCAGATGGACCGGCCGCTTGACCGCTCGCTCAGCGTTGCGACTCGACTTGCCGATCACCTGCCCGTTCTTCATGCCGCCACCGGCCATGAAGCACATCGCCACTTCGTACCAGTGATCCCGGCCGCCCTTGTTCTTGTTGATCCGCGGCGTGCGACCGAACTCGCCCCAGACCACCACCGTCACATCCTTGTCCATCCCGCGTGCACTCAGGTCCTCGAGCAACGCGTGCAGCGAACGGTCCAGATTCGGCAACTGGCCGCGGAGGTGATTGAAGTTGTTGCTGTGAGTGTCCCAGCTGCCCCAGTTGAAACCGACGACGCGGACCCCCGCCTCGATCAACCGACGGGCCTGCAGGAACATGCTGCCGCTGCTGCCGTAACGATCGCGGACCCTGGGATCCGCGGTGTTCACGTCCAGTGCATCGGCCACGCGACCGGATGTCACGATGTCGACGGCCTGGCGAGTGTAGGAATCCAGAGCCAGCATGTGGCCGGTGTGGTCCACGTCTCGCCGCAGGCGGTCCAGGCCGACCAGCAGGTCGGTCCGAGACTGCAACCGGCTGGCGGTCAGCGTCTTGTTGAGTTTCAATTCGCCGCCCTGCGGCTTGTACGGCTTGTGGACCGAGCTCAGATAACCGGTGTAGGAACCGTTGTAGCCGACAAACGGCGGAGCACCGCCTGTGCTGCCATGCAGGTGCGATGCCATGCTGCCGATCGACGGGCGACCCCCCTGGCTCTGCAAGTTGCCACGGGCGAAACCGGTCTGAGTCGGATAGTCGCTGTGGTCGGCGATCGAGCCGGTCAGCGAACGGATGATCGTGTACTTGTCGGCCGCCTGGGCCAACATCGGCATGTGCTCGCAGATCTCGATCCCCGGCACGTTGGTCGCGATCGGATCGAACTCGCCGCGGAACTCCCGAGGCGCCTCGGGCTTCAGGTCGAACATGTCCGCATGAGAGGGTCCGCCGGCCAGGTGGATGTTGATCAGCGCCTTGTGAGACGAACCGCTGTCGGCCTGGGCCTCGGCACGCAACAACTCGGCCAGCGTCAGGCCACCAACGCCCATCGCTCCAACCTGCATTGCGTCACGACGCGTCATGCCGTCACAGAACCTTGGTCCCTGCTTGCCCGACCTGATCGAGAACATCCAGATACTCCTCGTGTGTGTTTCGACGGAGCGACGCAATCCGCGACGAACCTCAAGCCCTCGTTTTACTACGAATCACAGCCCACTATCAACACTTCTCGGCGATTTCACCGCTACCGCGACGGCTTTCCTGCCACTGTGGCCCCTTCGCGACCCCAGCACCCGCTGCTACTTCTTCTTTTTCGCGGCAGCAGCCTTCCGCCTGGCGAGGATCCCACGCAGCTTTTTCAGCTCCGCGGCTTTGACCCTTCGAGTGATTTTCTGCGGCCGCAGGTTTTCACTGGCCAGTTTCTCGGACCGCGGGATCGCCCGCATCCGGATCGATCGGTACCAGACCGGATCCCCGTGGTCCTGCAGGTTCAGGCTCGCGCCCCGCGCATCGAGCTTGCCGCCCCGCAACCGCAACAGCTCCACGTGCTCCTTCCAGCGAGGATCGGCATAGTCGAAATCGATCACCTTCTTGCCATTGAGCCAGTGCTGGATCACGGTTCCCTTGGCCACGATCCGGCCCGTGTTCCAGGTCCCCACCTTCGCGGTCGCATCGTGAGACGGGGCGATGCAGAAGTACAACGACGCGGCACTGGTCCTGGGATTGCGTCCGTCGACGTGCTGGGCGTTGTCCAGGATCTGGTACTCGTACTGGCCCGGTCGATAGTACACCCCACTGTTGCTGCCCGCGGCCACCCGCCACTGGAACCGCAATTCGAAATCGTCGGGGACCTTCTTCGAGACATACACCAGGCTGCCGCCTCGGCCACTGCGGCCAATCGCCCCCTTGTCGGCCTTCCAGTTGCCCGAGTGCTTCCATCCGGCCAGCGACCGACCGTCAAACAGCAACTCGAACCCCAGGCCGCGTTCGGCCTCCGACAGGGTGTTGGGTGCATCGGCGGCCAGGGCCACATGCGGATCAACCAACCAGGCCAATCCAACAGCCACCAGGCAAACAACCACGGCCAAGCGATTCGGTGAGACCATCTTCGAGTACTCCTCGCCAGGGAACCAAACGACCGCTGCATCTTGCCGTCTGGTCCCTCGACGAGCAACACAACCGTTGCGGGCTGGCGGCCGATCTCTCCAGAGAACAGACTCAGGTGCCCTTCGACTGCAGATCCCCAGATGAACGCCGCCGAACAACTCGACCAGCACCTCGCCGATTCAGAGACCAACGCCGCGTTCTCCGAAGCGGTGCTCACACTCGACGACGGCTCGAGGCTCTGCTTCTGTCACACCGTCGAGCAGCGCTGGACCAAGGCGACCGGGCCCGAGTCGAACGAAACGGCTGGTGGGCTGGCCGCGGAACTCGTCGAGCAGATCACCGGCTTTCGACTCAACGCCAAGCACCTCGATATCCAGTTCGCCGACGGCAGCCGCTTCGACCGACCTCTGCCGCGGCCCACCTGATGCGGGCCGCTGTCCCGAGGCGGGGCTCTCATCCGCCCTTCTTGCCCGCAGCGACCGCCTTGCGAAAATCCTCGATCTGTCGGTCGACCTTCCCGGGACTGTCCATGCCGGGCTTCTGGATCAACCGGAACGTGTTCTGAGTGAATTCCAGGCACAGGGCCGCCGTCTTGCGTTCGCGAGGGGTGCCCGTCTTGGGCAACCCCAGGCACCTGGCCTCGATCTCCCTGATCCGCGGCACGTCCTTGACCAGGATTCCGCGCAGCTGCTTGAGCTGCCTTGAGAGTCGATCGCAGGTGATCTTCTTGTCCGACTTGTTGTAGTTCCTGGCCGCTCGCAGGGCACCGGCGACCGAGGTGGTCTTGAACGGCTTGCCGTCGTATCCGACCATCTCGCCGGCCTCGAGGACCCCGGCCAGACAGGACGTCAGCAGCAGGACACCCAGCCATCGGTTCAACTGGAACATGTGGAACATGACTTTCGCCTGTTCGATGACCGCCGACCGCGTCAGGATGACCTGCCAGAGTGTATGTTGGGCACACTCGAAACGATCTCCGGTACCAACTTGTACCAGAATCCGACAGAGCATCTCCACGACAGCCCAACTGGACCTCCCCGCCGTCCCACGACCGGAATCAGACCCGTGACACGACCCTCCCCACCCACGGCTCATGACGACCCGAGACCCAGGCCCGAGCAGCCCTCGCGGCGTGACCTGCTGCTGGGCGGTGCGGCCCTCGTCGGTGGCCTGGCCAGCATCCCGACCGCCTCGGCCGCTCCAGCCAGCTCCATCACGAAGTCGAAGTGGGACAAGGAATACACCTTCGGACACTCGCAGCTGTTCATGGACCACTACCACCAGGGCATCCTCGGCATCCTCGGCAAGATCGCCGGTGAGGCCGAGCTGGTCGGGGAATTGACATCGCGGGCCGCTCGGGTGGTCCGCGCCGGTCACGATGTCTGGACCTCGATGAACGACGGCCACATGCCGCACTGGGAACAACGTGCCGACCGACTGGGTAGTCCGAAGATCATGAAGGACCAAAAGGACCTCAAGCTCCTGAAACCCGGCGACATGCTGTTTACCAACCACTGCAACAAGCAGGTGTTGGCAACCCGTGAGCGGGGCGTCTACGTCGTGGCGGTCACGATTTCCTATATCGACAACGAGTTCCGGCCCGCCGGCTTCACCGACGAATCCCACAGCAACCCCGACGGCCTGAAACTCAAGGACGTTTCCCACGTCATCCTGCACAGCCATACCCCCTACAAACAGGGCCTGGTCCGAGCTCCGGAAATCCCCGAATTCCGGCTCTGCCCGTCGAGTCAGACCGGAGTGGGCGCACTGCACTGGATGCTGAATGCCGAATTGGCCAACAAGCTGGCCGACCCGAAAGCCAAGCCGGTCGAGAAGAGCATCGAGTACCTCGAGACGCTGGTGGACCGCATCAAGCGGATTGCCACACATCGCGACGCGATTCGTGAAACGGCCGTGGCGATGACTCGCCGGATCCGCCGCGGAGGCCGCTGGTTCGTGCGGTCCGACGCCCACCAAGGACTCTCCAGCGAAATGTCGCACGTGGCCAGCGGGCCGATGATCGTCAACTACGGCGATTGGTCGGCCAAGCCGCGCGAGAACGTGCTGCTGGTCTCGACCATCACACCCGAGCACCCCGCCGAAGTGAAAGCGGCCCGGAAAGCACGGGCCGAAGGAGCCCTGGTCATCGGCATCGGACCTGCGACTCTCGACGGCAAGACGCCGCGCAGCGGACTCTTTTCACAGTGCAATGTGCAGTTCGAAAACTTCTCACCCGAATCGCACGGGGTGATCCGGATTCGGGGCCGCCAGCAGCCGATCTGCCCGACAACCGGGCTGACCACCAACGTGATCCAGCAGATGCTGTGTGCCCAGTGGGTCGACGAGATGGTCCGCCGCGGCTTTGTGCCGTACTTCTACCAGGGCGGCTACCAGCAGGGCGGGTCCGAATACAACTCCGCCATGAAGATCCACTTCGAACGGCAGGGATTCTGAGCGCTGCTACGAGATGCCCGCGACGGCACCGATGACCACGCCGTAGATCACGGCGATCAGCGAGAGGACCCACGAGGCAATTGTCAGTCGAAAGGGCATCGATCCGTCGAAACGCGTGAAGAAGTAGTAGATCGAGAAGCAGGGGATGAAGCAGGGGATGAACAGGTAGAGCATGCCGGTCGTGGTGTCTTCTTCAAAGGCCATCATCAGCAACCAGAGGCCACCGATGAGCCCCAGGGCCATGGCCAAGAGGTGGATGCCCAGCACCACAGCGGCCCCGACATGGGGAAAGATCACACCGCCTGCGGCCGCCACAAGCACCAGCACGGCACCGACGATGACCACGATCCAGAAGACCCGGTCCCGGTCGATCCCGGAATCCCGTCTAGCCCTTCGTTTCGAGGCCCGCGGCTTGGCGACCCGTGACGGGCTGTAGGCAGACGCATCCGAGGAACCGCTGTCAAAGGCCCCTCCGACGGCGGACGCAGTGTCGTCGGAATCGAGCGAGGTCGCTTCCATCGAGGCCAGCTCGTCCCACTCGTCGAGGGGTTCGGGAGCCGCAAACAGACCCTTGACGCTCTGGGCAGGATACCAGCGACCCGAATCGCCCTTGCGGACTTCATCGCTCGGCTTCACCTCGCCGGCGGCGGCCGCGTAACAGCCGTAATCGGACCGATCAGCTTCGAGCCGCGCCTGATGTAGAAGTTGGCCATGCCGCGTAGCACCAATCGGAACAACAGCTCGTCTCTGTGGGCCACCACCGCCCGCCGGAGCTGCTGACGACTTATACCAGAATCCCAGGCGGCATCACGACGGCTGATTGTGCCCATGATGCCCGGGGAGTTCGGCGGCGAGGAGCACAGTCCCAGCGCCGCGGGTGGCCCCATGGGATCATCGCTGGAGAATGGCTAGACTGCTTCGTGTCCTTTGGCGGCCGACGCCCTCGACGTGACATCATCGCTTCCGACCCAAGACCGGTTCACCACGGAGACTCGCTCATGGCCCGCTGCCTGACACTGCTCGCTGTCCTCTCACTCGCTCTCAATTCAGCCGTCGCCGCCGATGCTCCGGTACAGGCCCCAGCCGAACCCAAGGGCATGAAGACCATCTTCAACGGCAAGGATCTTAGCGGCTGGGACGGTGATCCCCGGCTGTGGTCGGTCAAGAACGGTGCCCTACGGGGTGAAACGACGGCCAAGATCCGAGCCAACGGCAACACGTTCATCATCTGGAAGGGTGGCCGCACCAGGGACTTCGAACTGCGACTCTCGTTCCGCTGCAACGCCACGAACAACTCGGGCATCCAGTACCGCTCGAAACACATCACCACCAAGACCCGCAACAAGTGGGTGGTGCGAGGCTACCAGCACGAGATCCGCAACGAGCACAAGCTGCCCAGCGTCTCGGGGTTCATCTACGACGAGGGCGGCCTGACCGGCGGCCGGGGCCGGACCTGCCTGGTCGGCGAGAAGGCGACCTGGGGACCGAAGGGAAAAGTCGTCACCGGCAAGCTGATCGACCAGGCCGGCTGGACCAAACTCTTCAAGCTCGACAAGTTCAACGACGTGATCATCATCGCCCGCGGCACCCACATCAGGCACTACATGAACAACCGCCTGATCCTCGACTTTCAGGACGACCCCAAGCGAGCCCTCCGCGACGGCATCCTCGCCTTCCAGCTCCACGCCGGACGTCCAATGTTTGTCGAGTTCAAGAACGTCCGCATCCGCGAGATCAAGTGAGCGGGACAAAAAACAGCGTCCGGTGGTGAAGCTCACCACCGGACGCTGATCGGGTCGCTTGTGTCGGTTCCGAACCGGACCGACTACTTCTTCGGCGCCTTGGTCTTCTTGGCATTCTCCTTGACGACCTGCTGCACGTTGACCGCCTTGGTCTTGAGCAGCTTGGCCACCTTCTCGGAGAGCTTCTTGGCCAGCAGGCCGCTGGGATCGCAACCGTCAGCGATGGCGATGATGGTTCCGCCCTTGGCAATCAGGAAGTTGGTCGGCATCTTCTTGGTCTGCCAGATCGCCCAGGCCTTGCCCTTGGTGTCGACCGCGTAGAGCATCTTCAGGTTCTTCTTCTTCACGTAGCCTTCGACCTTCTTGTCCGGCTCGCGGAAGATCGCCACGCTGGTCAGGCCCTGGCCCTTGTACGCCTTGTGCAGCTCCTGGAAGTAGGCCAGTTCCTTGTCGCAGCCCGAGCAGCCACAGGTCAGCCGAACCAGCACCGGACCCTTGTCGGTCAGTGACTTCAGCTTCACAACCTTGCCCTTGGCGTCGATCACTGAAAACACCGGAGCCTGGGAACCGGTCACAACAGTTTTCTTGACAGGCTTGGCCTTGGCTTTGGCCTTCTCAGCAGACTGAAGACCGGCCGGAGCCAGCATCACGGCGAATACCAGGGCGGTTGCTACGAGACGCTTCATGTCATGTTCCCGATGAGAAAAGGGGGGGTCTGTTCTGAAAACAGCTCCGTGCCGACCACAAAACTGTTATCGGATGATATCAGCGTACATTGATAGGAACAAGCGGACTTTTCTGATCCGACACGAATCCACCGTTTGCCGCCCGACCGGGCACTACTTGACCCAATCGGGCACCTTGCCGTTCCCGGTCGGCTTACCTCCCAGCACCCAGGCCAGGTTGAAGCGCGCCACGTTCGAGCCACCCCGGGGTCCTCCCTCGAAGTGCAGATACGCCGACCCCTCGGTCCCGGTGCCGGGCCGACCGGCGGTCACCGACGAGTAGGCAAAGCGACCGGCGAAGACCAGCCGCTTGATCGGCCAGCACCTGCCTCCGTCAAAACTCGCCCAGACGGTCCCGTGATCTCTGCCGCCGGGGCTGTCACAGTTGGTGTACAGCAGGATATCTCGGCCGGCCACCGGCAGCCGCACCAGTCCGCCCATGCAACCGTAATTGGAATTCTGAGGCCCGTCGGGCAACACCTGTACGAAGGCCAGGCCCTTCCATGTCGCGCCGCCGTCATCGCTGAAGGCCGACCATCGACGTCGGGGGTTCTTTCCCTCGGGAGCCCAGTGCCGCCGCGAGTTGTAGTAGATGCGGCCGTCGGAGAGTTCCGCCAGGGTCGCCTCGCCGGTCCCCATGGCCGGAAACGGTTCACTCGCCTGCCACGTCTTGCCGCCGTCATCGCTGAAGACCGCGTTGGTGTAGTGCCCGGGCCAGCGGGCTCGTTCGTTCTTGCCGGCGTACCATCGCGACGGACGCAGCAACCGCCCCTTGTGCTTGCCCCTGCGCAGCGTGATCCCGTGCTCGTTCATGTGCATCGAGGGCACATTGCCCTTCGAGTCGGGCTTCACCGACGCCTCGAACTTCGACCAGGTCTTGCCGCTGTCCCTGCTGCGGTAGACCTGCAGCGGCGCCGGAGGGTGCTGGTCTTCGGCAAAGGCGATGATGTGGCCCGTGGTCTCATCGACGGTCAACCCGCCTGCCTGGATCCCCGCAGCGGCCACCGTGATCGCCTTGCCCCAGGTCTCCCCCGCATCCTCGCTCCGCTTCACCTTCAGGCTCCGGCTCCCCCAGCTGGCCAGCACCACGCCGTCGACGGTGACCACCACGTTGGGAAACCGCTCATCAGCGAAGACCTGCTGCACCCCGAACCGAGCCTTACCCAGGTGTGGCTTGAGCCTGCCTTCCGAGGGATGTCCCGCGGCGGTCCTGGAAATGGCAACCTTCTGAGCTACGGCCGTGGCCGTGGATGCCAGCAATGCGGGGCAGAGCAGTGCGAGTGTGAGTAACTTCATGGTGTTTGAGACTCTCTACAAAGGAAGCGTTCGGTTCAGCGGGCCGGTCGCGGCTCGATCGCCCATCGTCCACGTCACCGATCCCCCCATCAACCCCGGCACCGGATTGGGGTCTTCGTGACCTCGAACCCGCCTGCCACTCACTCAGCGACCGAACCTCAGTGAATAGAGATCGGCGTCCCTGAGCACGAATCTCAGCCTCACGGGGCGGCCGGCCAGGGACTTCAGTTCACGACTCCCATTCCAGCTCAACGAACGCTCCACCGAATCGCCGTACAACTCGTCGCACTCCTTCAGCGAAAAGCCCTGGATCGGCTGGCCCGCCTCGTCCTGGATCTCGCACTTCAGGCTGCCGGCCGCCGACGTGGCAAAGTTGATCATCAGCTGCACCTCGCCCAACTGGCCGGCCGCCGGATCGACCACCACCTGTTGGCCATCCCCGAGCAGCCCGTCGACCAGCGGTCGCTTGGCATCATCCATCGTCAGCAGGATACCCGGCTCGGATTCCTGCAGGCAGCGTGCCCGATTCGGCCTCTGGACCAGCTCGGCGATCTCGGCGGCCGACAGGGCTCGACGCAGTACCAGCAGGTCATCGAGCAGGCCCAGGAACGGCTCGTTGTCCCGAGATGTCGGCGGGTAGTCCTCGCCGAATCTCAGGTTGCCCCGCCGGAACTCCAGGTCTCCACCACCCGCCTCACCACCGGCCGCAACCTCGCGGCCGTCGAAGTAGATCCGCACCTGGCCATCATCCCAGGTGGCGGCCACGTGATGCGAGGTCCTGGGATCGACCTGGCTGCTCCAGTTTCCCACGTCCTTGTAGAGCGCACCGACGAGCACCCCGTTGTAATCGAAGCGGATCGAGTGCTTGCCACCGTTGCCGATGACACCGCCGGAGTTGATGTCGAAGAACAGTTCTTTGGGCCTGGTGCTGCCGCCGTCGTAGGTGGAAAACAGCCGCCGCACACCCTCGGGCACCACCCGAACTCGAACCGCCAGTGTCGCCTGCCGGCCCAGGTTGCGGGTCTCTCCCAGTTCGAGCACCGTCGCGACGTCGAAGTCCATCGAACCGCGACCACGAATCGGTCGCCGGGTCTCAACCTTCAACCGCCTCGGCCCGTTGTCCTCGATCGCCCTGGCCGTCCCCTTGGGTGGCACCGAGAAGACCAGCGGGCGGGTGAGCAATTCGCCGCCCGAGCGAGACGCTTTTATGGAAACGAACCCGTCGGGTCGCAGGGTGTAGCGTCGCATCCGGCAATCATCACCGGCGTAGTAGCCCTCGATCGAGTACATCGACAACTCGTCGCCGACACCGGCCAGGCTGCTGGAGGTCTCGACGATGCCCCAGGCCAGGAAGTTGTTGCGGTTGACCCACCGCTGAGACTGCCGCCCGGGTCTCAGGAACGCATCCTCAAACCGATCGAAGCGCACCCCGTCGCGGCTGGTCATCAGCAGCACATCCGAGACCCCGTCGTTGCGGTGTCGGGTGGGGTTGCGACCGAGTACCAGCCGCTTGGGAAATGCCAGCAGAATGTGCGGGGCGCGGTGGTACTGGGTGACCTGGTTTGTGTAGAGGTGGATGCTGGCGTCGTCGGTGTAGGTCAGAAACCGTGGCTGGGTCCACGTGAGAAAATCGCGGGACGTGGCGGTCTTGATCGCCCGCACGCCATTGGCAAAGCCCCGTTGGTACTCGACGTAGGTCCCGCGGACCGTGTCGTAAAAGGCCAGGTTCTGAGAATCGAAGTGGCCGGAGGTGACGACGGGGCGGTCCTTGATCAGGGACCAGTGGATTGCGTCGGGCGAAGCGAGCACGTAGAGCCCCTCGTGAGTGGCAGCGACCGCCTTGTACCTCGTCTCGGAGCGGCACTCCGGGTTGGAGTCCTTGAACGGAACGAAGTTGTGGGTCCCTACGCCGGTCCAGATGATGTTGTTCTGCTTCGAACCGGCAAATTCGTGAAGCCCCAGCATCGGCTTGGTCCAGCGGATTCCGTCCCGGCTCTCGGCATAGCAAACCACTTCCCGGCCATCCGCCCTGGGATGGGTGGTCCGGGGGCCGGAGTGCATTCCCCGGTAGTACATGCGAAACCGGTCCCCATCGCGAAAGACGGTGTGATAAAAGCAGACGTTGCCCTCCCAGGCCGCGTCGTGAACAATCGCCACCTCGCGAGCCACCGGGTGATGCAACACCCGCCGAGATCGGGTCAGCCGCTGGACCAGGAAGTCGTCGACGAACAACTCGCGACGATTGCCGATCTGCCGCACACCGCCCGGCTTGGCCTCACCGGCCTGCAACAACTCGGCCGGCCCGCTCCAGGCCACGGCGACGGCTGCCAACGCGAGCACTCGAGCGGACAGGACCATTTTCGCAATCCTCGACATGGGGGCGGGCAGCACAGTCGCCTGCGGTTTCGCTGGGAACTTGGCCCCAGTCTAATCGTGTACGCGTCGATTCTCTTCTCGACCCCCAACCTCGAGCAGCCGATATGCCTCCGCAACGACTCGGATTTGACGACATCTACCCGTCGGGACCTCACTACAGCCGCGGGGTCCGTGCCGGGAATACGCTGTACCTCTCGGGCTGTACCGCCAACGGATCGCCCGCCGAAAACGGATCGGCCATGGAACAGCTGGATGCCATTCTCGACCGACTCGTCCGCATGGTCGAAACCGAAGGCGGCCAGGCAGCCGACATCGTCAAGCTGACGACCTTCGTGGCCCACCCCGACGAGTGGTTCCCCTTCGAAGGACCTCCGGTCGAGATCTTCACCAGGCACT
>Ga0310124_10000674_pt1 | contig 23813 bp, 17 predicted proteins | sample CB11b_AW_Bot5_MG_FD_203507 | JGI IMG/M metagenome (GOLD analysis project Ga0310124, IMG submission 203507) | Marine microbial communities from Western Arctic Ocean, Canada - CB11b_AW_Bot5 | ecosystem: Environmental > Aquatic > Marine > Oceanic | place: Canada: Western Arctic Ocean | collected...
CTTTCGATTCTTATCTGGACTTGGAAAAGAGCTACTTATCCGGCTCATTGCATCCTCTGGATCTGAAGAATGGTACTGCCTCAGCACTCTATGAATTGTTTCAACCTTTCCAGAAGGCTTGTAATTCGGATCCCGAGCCTTACAACAAGTTAACTTTGGCTTTTGATTAATTTTGGTGGTTCTGCTCTAGTTACAGTTTTAATTTCTCCAGAAGAAGGTATATTTGCTATCATATCGCTGATCCACACTTTCATTTTTCTGAGGTCAATGGCATTGTAACTTGATGGAAATGTCTGGATTAATTCTGGTAGCTGCCTCATTAATCTCTGTGCTGCCCGTATATTTCCAGTTTTGATGTGGACAGCTAATGCATCTGCCTGTGCTAGAGTCTGAACCGTATCTTTCTCTCGTCTATCATCCAATTCTAACCACAAGTTCTCAAAAAGTTCATGGGCCTCGTGATAATCTCCTGAATTATGTTCCTTGACGGCATTGTCCCACATTTTTTTCAAATTCATCAATGCCAGCGGTGGTATGCCGGGTGCCCTTCCTCCACTGCTACAAAGAGTCCTCTCCCAGTTGCACAAGTTTTTTCAGTAGCTTTCAGTTCAATTATCACTTCAGCTCTATCATCTTGCAGGGCCAGAACCCGACTTTGCAGTTTCAAAGTTGGTCCAAGAGGTGTTGGACGTTTCAACTTTACCTCATATTGGGCCGTTACAGTACATTGTGGAGCATCCAATCCATTTCTATCCATAATAGCCATTGCTGCAGTCCAGTTACCATGACAATCCAGTAGAGCCCCAATTATTCCTCCGTTTATGACCCCGGGAAAGGCTTGGTGCTTCTCTTCACATTCAAATTCCATTTCCAGCCCATCGTCCATTCTGTAGGACTTAATCTGTAGACCTTCCTTGTTTGCAGGTCCGCATCCAAAGCATATTGAATTAGGCGCATATCTGTCCTGAACTGCTTTCTTACTCACGATTGCAATTCCTTAATCTGGTTATCAACCAGATTGACAGCATAGGTTAACATGTTCTCATCAAATTCGAATTTTGTGCCTGCAGCCTCAAAAAGTTCCGGTAAGGTTGCATTACCACCCATACTGAGAGCCTTCCGATACAGTTTTACAGCGTTTTTTTGATTCTTCAATGCATTTCCCCAGACTTGAATAGCCCCTAATTGAGCCATTCCATATTCCACATAATAGAATGGAACGTGGTAAATGTGGAGTTTATTATGCCATCCAGTAGCAATCACATCCTCAAATTCGCTGGAATCTAGGTCTTCAAAGGTCTGAAATCGTTTCCAGAGATTAGACCATTCCTTGTCACAATTGGCAGGTTCCATTGCCTCTTCAGGGTTGGTGTATGCCCAGTGCTGAAATGCATCTACTACTGCCATGTATGGTAAGAACATGATTGACTTTTCTAGATGCTCTATTCTGGCTCGATTAGCATCCTCTACATCGTAGAATCCTCCAAAATCTTTTGTCAGATAAGGTGCAGATAACAACTCCATGGCCATAGATGCTACTTCAGCGAATTCCATTCCTACATCTCTTTGGGAGGAGTAGGGCAGTTGGTCTGACTCGAATACATGGAATGCGTGGCCTCCCTCATGCAACATGGTTTGAACATCACTATGTGTACCAACGGCATTCATGAAGATAAAGGGTAATCTTTGGTGGTGATATTCGGTGCAATAACCTCCGGGTGCCTTTCCTTTACGATTTGCAAGATCCAGTAATTCTTGTTCTCGCATTATGCTGAAATGTTTTCCTAGGTCTGGATCCACTGCTCCAAAAATATTATGACATCCTGATTCCAGTTCATCCGCATTCTCAAATGGCGTTAATGGTTCTCTATTGAATGGGTCAACACTCAGGTCCCATGGTTTGAGCACGTCCAAACCCAACTGTTCCTTCCGTTCCCTAATCAATTTATTGGCAAACGGCATGACTACCTTTTCAATTGCTGTGTGGAAGTTCATACAATCCTCAGGGGTATAATCAAATCTTTTCAGGTATTCCCATCGCCAGGAACGGTAATCCTCGTAGCCTGCATTCTTGGCAATTTCAATCCTTAATTTCAGGATCTGCTTCCAAATTTTGTTTATTCCTTCGCGATCTTCTAATCTTCTTTCAGCGGCCAGTCTCCACGCTTTTTCCCTCTTTTTACGGTCTGTTTCAAGAATGACTGGGCCCAATTGTGTAATAGTTATTTCTTCACCATCCCATTCCACTGTCTGTGCTCCTATAATCTCGTCATATTCCTTTGATAGCTTACTGTCTTTTGTTAGAAGGGGCAGATTATCTTCGCAAAATAATTCAACTTCGCTTTTGATTGCCCTTAGTGGAATCTCAAAGTTTTCAGGGATAACATTCACTTCAAGCAACTTTTTCTTTAGAATTTGATCTCTAGAGCTAGCATTCTCACTTATGTTGTCTAGAAATGAATGAAATCTCTTTTTTGCGTCTTCATCAGTTGTATCAACAGTTGTAGCAACATAAACCTCAGTCCCAACCTCTCCAATCAATTCACTCAGGTCTGACCAGTATTTCATCCACTCTTCAATATTTTGTTTATCCACTTCCTGATTCAGTAAGTAATTGAAGTAAGGTTCGTAATCCTTCCATTCCCAGTCCTGCATTTCCTTGCTGTTTTTGGGCAGTTTTAAGGTCATTGGATACTATAAGCGGTGGCTATATTTTAGTCTGTATAACTCTTCGATGGATAGTATACAGCCGCCGCCTTTCCTCCTTTGACCACTGATTACCATAAAGCTTACGTCACTTATAATGTAACTGTGAGCTATTCAGGGGCGACGACGCAGTGCCATGACGGCCACGGCAGCGACAGCGACGGCCAGCGACGGCGCGGGGAGAAATCCATCGTCGACCTGCAATTCAACGTCTGAATCATCGGGATTACCACCTTCAGGATTACAATCTACCTCTGTGCAAACCCATTCTCCATTGTTACAAACGCATTGATTGCAACCATCCTCAGCAGTCTTGGTATCACCATCAACGCAAGGTGCATAGCCACCATTGTTACTATCTTCTTCTTGAGGCTCTCCTTCGGCATAGATTCTTATTTTGAGCGAGTAGTCAGATACATCTGAGACACTCGATAGAGCTGAGTCAGCTTCGCCAGGGTGAATCTCGAATTTGTCACCCGGGCTCAACTTGCCATTGAAGTCGTTGTCAATGAAGACTACTGCTTTACCCTGGCCTGAGTAATAGCCGTATACATCAGAGACTAAACCATCAGTCTTAGTGTTTCCCTGTACATCCATTAGATACCAATGTGCTGAGAACACGGAAGCTTGCGGGCTGCTCTTGATTATTTGAACAGTCCATACACCACTTCCATCTTCGCCCGCTATGAGTGAAAATGAGATTACCTGATCCTCTGAGCAGGGCCCATTGGGTTCGGAATATGGCAGGAAGATGAAAGATTGTAAACTTATTGGATAGGTGTCAACATAGCAATTCACAGATTCAATCAGCCTTTCCACGACCATTATATTCCCGAAGGCCCCGTTATCTTCTCTCAGCCTCAAGTATTCGTCTTTCTGAGTTTCTCCAGCATCAATATCTTGCTGCTCTAGTTGTGGGTTGATCTGGACATATATTTCGACCTCTTCGTAAGACTGGGTAGCCCCATCTGACACGAACGCCTCATCCCATGTTGCAGTTGCATAGTACCAGGTCTGGTAGATGCCCGCATCCTCAAGCACTGGTTTTGGTGCCATCAAATCAACAGTAGTCGAAGCGACACGAGTTAAGCGCATATTTCCATCAGGCGTTGCATACATTGATCCGGTTTCATTAAGAATATAGAAAACAACCAATACATCAGAGGCATAATTGCCTTCATTCCATACTTTGGCAGTAATTTCCAAAGAATCACCTTCGAGAACAGCAAGTCGGTTGAACGATACATCACCAAGCACGAACTGTGATGGCTTGATGAACAAGGTTGCCGTTACTGGCTCCCTCATATCCTCGCCACTTCCTACATCGTATGCATTGAGCACAACATCGAACTTGCGGTTACCTGCTGGTTCACCGGAGTCTTGGTCGTAGTCTGGTGCGGTAATATGGATCGTGATAACTGCCTCATCATCTGAACCCAAATCGAATTCATGGGTCCAGGTGCCATCGTCGTTTGAGGTTGTGATTATCGAATCAAAGGTCTCACCATTCATCCTGACGTTGATTGATATGTCGAATGCAGCTCCAGCGTAGGCCTTTCCTTGAGCATCCAGTTCAGGAGTCATACGGAAAGTGTTGTCCTCGGTACCTATATTCTTGGCAAAGTAGTCGATCTCGACCGCTAAACTTGGGAATATCTCGTAGGTCAGCTGGCCAGGGTCATCCTTGGTCAGGAAGAAACCTGTATCCAAAGTTCGGATAAGTTGAACTCCACCAAACTCGGCTGATCCCTCAACACCTCTTGCACGGAACACGAATGCGTATGCATTGTCGTCAGATGGGTCATAGTCAAGACCATTGTATCCCAATCTGCTCGAGTCCAGATAGATGTAGTATGGATTCCAACCAGATGAGCGGGTCAGTGAGTCTCCGACTGCACTGTGATCCGAACCATCCATTATAGTGAATCCATTGGCTGCCCAGAGACCGATACTATCTGCATCATTCAATGAGGCGCCCTTCTTCTGTGCAATCACAGATATCGAACTGTCCTCCGACATGTCGAAGTTAGCCCAGAACACCAGATATGACTCTGCAGTCCAGACCTTGAGATAGTTCGTTCGGGCCTGTTCATCAGCTGAAGCCGAGGATACTATGGTGATTGAACCTTCCATCATTGGATGCCACTTACAATAGTAATTGAAGACTCCAATCTCAGTGAAGGTCAAAGACCAGCTCTCACCGGCAGCAAGGTCGAACGAGTCGAACTGTGCTTCCTTGTCTGTGACTGTGTGGGTCATGACGTCATTATTGGTCCAAGTTACCGTTGTTCCAATCTGAGCCTCTGGGGCTGAAGGACTATAGGAGTTTCCTCCGGCCTGACCATCTATGCTCACTGATAGTGTATCAGTTGCAACACCGGTCTCGTCCCAGTCAACTCCTATGGCTCCATCGCCTACATCTGGAGGTTCACCTTCAACCGCAGCCCAGTTCTCGCCACCAGTTAACATTGGCGATCCCAGATTTGCACTCATGCCTACAATCAGCATGTGACTGGCATCATTGTTCGCACTGAACAGGTCTGCCAGGGTTGCTCCTGTGGAATCAGCGGCCTTAACACCTACTGTGTACAAGCCAGCTGTATCCCATCCTGGGAATGTGAACGCTATCTCTGCTGTGGATTGACCTGGGAATGTATTACCAACTGAATCGTAGTAAGCCATGTTCAAATCTCCAAGTGCACTGGAAGCAGACCACAGCTCATTACCACTCATGTCATTGACATAAGCATATGCGCTGGCTGAGTCTACAGCACCACCGGCGCCGAGACTACCCATTCCCTGATTTTGGAAAGACGTTGTGATCGTTGCCGACTCTCCAATTTCCAATGTGTATGGAGTTGAGGCGGATGTCTGAGCAATATCGAAACCAAGGGCGTAGATACCTACGTCATCAATTTCCCAGTTACTTTCCCAGTTAGGGAAACCGCCACCTAAGCGGAATCTAATTTGCATGTTGTCGAAACCATCCCCAGTATAGGCATCCAGCCTACATTGCGTTTCTACGAACGAAGCACCACCGGAAGACGACATGGCGAAACCAGCCTGTCCTCCCAAGGGGTTACCATAGTATGCGTAGTTGTAGATAGTTCCACGATAGCTTTCCCCGGATGTCGGGGTCAAACCAGTCCAAGAGCTACCGCCATTGGTACTGATTTCAATTCGACCACCGTCATAGTAGTAGTTGGCATATGGATACTCATATCCAAAGAATGCGAACCTATGCTTGAACACTAACTTGGCCGAAGTTGCCTTGGAAAGGTCGAAGACCGGTGAGGTCAGACTTGTGTCATCTCCATCGTAAGGACTGCCGTATGCGTCGTTACCGGCCCACCATACTGGTGAATGGCTCGTTTCGCTAGCACTGCTTGCAGAAGGAATCCACTGATAACCGTCCTTGGGACCTCCTTCCTTGATTGACATCCAGTCATCGTCATAGAACCTCTGGCCCAAGTCATCATTCTTCTTGGTCAGTGCCGTCCCATCTGCAGTGGTAGTTGCTACCGTGAACATGGTCTCTCTGGCTGCAGTAACCTGATTGTCAGCTAGGAAATCGTCTCCATCAGATGGAGTGGCCCCTATCCAAGTATCGAATATGATCTTGTATGAACCTGGAACCTGGAAATGGTAATTCCATACCATCTCTACAGCATCACCACTCTCGAAGATACCGCCGACGCCTGATCCTGTAATTCCAACTGTCTCATCAAAGGCTATGGATGCCATTCCAGTTCCAGTGAAAGACAACGAATCTATGTACCAATGTTCACCATCGGATGGCCATTGATAGTTGTACATACCTACAACGAATTTAAGACGAACATCTGTCATATCGACATAGTCCGACATATCGAATTCAGTTGTTATGTATTCATCCGCGTCGCCACCTGCGGACTTGTCACCAGGACAAGAACCACAGTGTACGAAACCTTTCTGACCATACAATGGATTGCCATAATACATATAGTTGTACATGGTTCCGGGATATCCTGCGCTAGGCGTGAATATGTCCCAAGTAGTTCCACTATCTGTGGAAATCTGGACTTGACCACCATTGTAGGATGGATAACCGCCGTAGTAATCCCAGTTGTATCTGTGCTTCAATGACAATATCATGTCGCCTGGAGCATCGGAGAAGTCAAGAGCTCCTGTCTGAACCTCTGCAACACCTCCACCATAATACATCTGGAACTCAGCGCCGTCTGGACCCCATGAATTGGTCTCGTCACCATCGCCATCGTCCGTGTTGAAAACAAATCCTGGGTCTCCACCGTATGCTCCCCAGTTACCACAGCTGTAAGCGTAATCGCTACAATCTGTGTCTGTGGACCAACCGGCTGACTGAGCGGCTGCCTGATTGGCATAGCCTTCCATATCATCACTTGCATCAAGTGTCTGGATTCCCAGAGGACCGATCTGCAACCTTAGCTGAGCTGCATTGGCTGCCTGATTATTGATACCTGCATTGATGACCGTGGTGCCAACTGGTATCGTTGCGTCAATACCTATCGGATCTGGTAAGTCCAGACCACTGACTCCTACGTTATCATTGTAAACAAGTCCTGTGACAGCCATATCATCGAAACGGAAGAATGACTCATAGAGCGTGTAACTTATTGGAATAGATGACCAACCAGCCACTACACGGAATCTGATATCATCCTGACCTACATATGCATTCAAATCGAAGGTAGCCTTACACCAATCCTGAGGGTCAGGTGACCAACTGTACATCGTGTTTGTAGTTCCATAGTAGGTATATCCGGGCTGACCACGTAATGGATTTCCATAGTAGGCATAGTTGTAGATAACATTTGGATATCCACCGCTATCACCGCACGTGCTTGTGGGCGTTATCATGGCCCATGATGCACCACTATCCTCGGAAATCTGCATTTGATATCCATCATACAGGTAATACGAATAGAATGATAGCATCATCTGCAATTCCGCCTCGACAGGAAGTAAAAGGTCTAGGTCAGGTGTTGAAACAAAAGGATCTCCTGGCAGAGTATTCTCGGTTCTATAACCACTGTCCATAGAATATGATCCACTGCTCGAATCCTTGCTTCTAACATCCCAATCGGTTGTACCGTACTTGACCTTTCCAGTTGTCCAGTTTCCATCAGGAGTACTCATATCTCCATCATCAAAGTTATCTGCGAAAATCACAAACTTGACTTCACGGAAAGCGACTTGACGATTGTTGGACATATCTTGGTCACCGCCATTATCGGCTACGCTGATCAGAACTCCGACCTTGTCACCAACTGACAGACCTGCAGTAGAAGGCTTGAACGTGTCAGTCTCAAAGAAACTTACCGAAGCTGATTCCTTGAAACCCAACGAAGCTATAGTCTGTGTCTCTGAGGCAAACGTCGTACCTGCTTCCTTCAATGTTACGGAAACGTCATCCAGTCTGAAGTAGGAATCGTAATAGTACGTATTGTCATACTGGTTGAAACCTACGACCCAACGGAATCTTACATCAGAAAATCCAGTGTAGTCATCCATACTCATCTTCATGGTCTTCCATGGTGCTGTATGGGTGTTGTACGTATACGCGTTATTGGTATTGTAGTAGGTCCAAGTATCAATCGAAGTTGATACGGGGTTGGAATAAGTGTTGAAGACTGTACCGTAGTAACCACCAGTTGTGAAGTAATCCTTGTTCATGTACTTCCAAGTGGTACCACCATCGGTTGAGCCTTCCATGTATGCGCCCTCATATCTGTAGTACATCTGCCATGAAACCTTGAATTCCATGGCCATCCCTACCGCACTCGAAGTATCGATTGCTGGCGTGCTCAGCGCAGACATGCTGGCTGGGTTTGGACCAAGAGTTTGAGTCGCTGTTCCAGATGTTCCGCCTTCATGGTACCATACCTTGTCATCCCAATTGTAGAATGAGTAGTACCTGTATGCGTAGTTACTGTTGACATAGATGTCACCATCACTGGTGACAACTGCTGATCCCTTGTAACCTGAATCACCGAATGCAGACCACATTGTGGTAACTGAACTGGAGCCAGTTGCAAAATTCTTCATACCGCCATAATAGCTTGAATAATAGTATCCATTGGTGTAGACATATCCATCTTGCACGTCAATCGATGACGAGTATCTGGCATTGGTATAGACCTGAGTGTAACAGGCTGCAGAGGCACAGTAATCACCAGTCGTATCATCTCTCTCATATCCCCTTACTCGACCCTGATAGTCACGGTACACTATGTACATATCACCAGACGCATCATCTACATCAATATTAGTTGCATAGGAATAAGCGGATACACCACTGTAATAGTCAATTGTCTTTCCCGTGGCAGCCAAAGATCCTGAAGTTGCATCCAGAATTACTACCTTGCGATAAGAGGTAGAGGTTGAACCACCCTGTAGTGCGAAAACCTCATCGGCATAGTAAGTCAATGCGACTCCGTAACTAACACTCGATGTATTACATGCCGTTCGGCTACCGTCAGACATAGACCACTTACAGATGTAGGTGGTGGCTGAGTACAGACTAGCTGCCCTTGACAAAGTGTAGTAACTGGTTCCATCATCTGTAACATCCAGAACGTTCCTGAGGTACGTAGTGTCTGGACCCAGAATTGTGGATGCAGCATGTGTACTGGTTGATAATTTTATAACCTCATTATTGGCCCTATTAGCAATCAGGATATCTGTTCCATCGTAGTGCATCTTTTCAGCGTCAGTGAACATCCCGCCAAGGGTTGTTGACTTGCGTCCTGAGGACCATGCAAGGTCGTCCGGGCTGCCATCATCACCATAGTTGTGATCGCCTTTTCCGTCATTGGCGCTATTGGTCCACTGCTCCGCTCCTTGAATTGTCATTGGAGTGAAACCACCATCATTATCATCGAAACTGTAGCTCGTTGTAGTCTCCTGTATTGAGAATACCGAAGCTGAAACGTCTATAGTCTCCTCAGCAAGAGGGGTACAGCTAGCTGCGGGGTCACAATTGACACCCTTGTTGGTAACCTCTGCTCCAAACACGTTGTCCGAAGCCAGTGAAATTGGATCTGGGATTGTGCTTGCAGTCAGACGTAGATCATTCCTTAGCGGAGGAGGTGCAGTGAAAGTTATGGCTGTCTCGTCAGTTATAGCTGCAGGTGACCTGCGGTATACGTATTCCAGTCCAGTCAAAGTGCCAGCGGGTTTACCCTGAACACCGTTGGTCAGTTGTTCATTATCACTGGAGTAACCACCATCGGTATCCTTGTACTGCATGGTGACTTCATTAGTGCCTTCGTGCATGATTATCTGCCACGTCAGAGCGTTAGCTGCAGCAGCACCTGGACACTGGTATACTGAAGGATACCATGCGCCTTGGTCCTGATATGTAACCACGAACTGTCTGTTAGGTTCAGTGCCTAGGGTGTCATAGTAGACACCAGCGTTAATGTTGCTGGACCTACAGAAACCGCCGTCAAACCAGCCGCCTACAAGAGCCACACCCAACTGAGTTGCTGGAATGTGATATGAGACCCACTGATTCGCAACGACCGCACCTAGAGTAACGTAGCCATTATCGCCACCATTACCCCATGTAGTGTATTCGTTTTCGTAGAATTCAAAGGTAAAAGGCAAATCAAATGGTCCTTGGCCGCCATCAGTACTGGAACTAAGAAGAGTCGTACCGGAGCCACCGAAAGCAGGAATTATTTCAACCCAGCTATAGGTAGGACCATCTGATTCTGCGCTATCCTTGAATGTATAACCGTAATCATCCGATCCGGTTCTTGCCGATGCCTCTGGTGCAAACAGCACTAACGTACTGCTGACCATGAACACGACGACCGCGATAGCCATTAACTTCGCAGCCCAATTTTTCTTTTCTAAATTATGGATTTCTTGCATATTTGCACACCTTGGTTGAGTCCTTGTATCAATGAGCGTTGCCCACTGAAGGGTACTTACCATGTCGCCATTATATTATAAAGCTTGGCTTTCGGAACTATCCTATTTTTGAGGATGAACCTTTTTTAGTACTGGATGATTCAAACCGTAATGAAGATTGGAGTGCTGGCTCTCCAAGGTTCCGTTTCGGAGCACCGTCTATGTATGGAGCGGCTAAATGTAGATGTGGTAGATGTAAGAGAACCTTCAGACATGAATAGATTGAAGGGACTGATAATGCCAGGAGGTGAATCCACAACCCTCCGCAAACTGCTGGTTAACTCCGGACTGTGGGACGTCATATCTGGGAGCGATATTCCAATCATGGCAACCTGTGCTGGAGCGATATTGATGGGAAAATCGGATGACACCACATTCGAAAAGATGGACTTCAGGATAGATCGGAACTACTATGGAAGGCAGAAAAATTCATTCGAGAAGGATATACGGATTGGAAATAACCAGAAATTCAGAGGAATTTTCATAAGGGCTCCAGCAATCGTCTCTATGGGAGATGGAACTGAAGCAATCGCCTGGGATGGTGAAATGGTGGTTGGTTGCATGATGGACAGACACATGGCACTTACATTTCATCCTGAATTGAACGATGACCTGACCTTTCACCAGATGTGGATCGAGGGGTTGATGTGAAGGATCCGAAAGGTAGAACCGTGATTGGCTTTGAGAAGCACATATTCGTATGTGAGAACCTCAGAGAGGGAGGGCATCCCCGTGGATGCTGTTCCGAAAAGGGAGGGGGTGAGATACGTCTTCGATTCAAACAGGAGATCATCAAACAGGGGCTGGTCGGAAAGGTGCGGGCAAACAAAGCCGGTTGTCTGGACTTTTGTGAACAAGGACCGACAGTGGTAGTCTATCCGGAAGCAATCTGGTATAGAATAAGTGACCCTGAAAAGGACATCCCGGATATCATAAGAGAACATTGTAGGGAAGGAAAAATCGTCAAAAGATGTGAAATCCAGTTGTAGCGATGGTGCGGGGGGAGGGATTCGAACCCACGTACCACTAAGGACCGGATTTTGAGTCCGGCGCAATTGGCCAGACTATGCGACCCCCGCACTTTCTTTCCACCAAAGCAGCACTATTTTAGGCGCGCGGTTAATGGGTGGTCAAATGTATGTCGTAGAACACTTGGATATTGCAGTTCAATAACTAATTAAAAGAGATAAAATCCGAAAAACATAATTCCTAACTACTGAGGTGAACGACTGGAACTATTTGAATCTCTGCTGGGTCTGCCAGACAGCACCCACCAGATGGCGCGTCAATCTAGCGGCCAGAGCTGAAGTGTTACCATTGTCATAGGGTGGACAAACCTCGACACAATCAAAGCCGACGATTCGGTCAGCAAGGAAATTTATGGTCTGAATGACCTCGTATGGCGTCATTCCAAATGGCTCAGGCGTACCAACACCAGGAGCAAAGGCAGGATCAATAGCATCCATGTCCAGACTTAGATATACCGGGCCATCCAGATTATCTATGACATCGGCCAGGTATTCTCTCAATTCAGTCCATCCACTTTCTATGAATTTTAGGCCTATTCCCCGTGCCTCGGAAATCTCTGCCCGGGAGACTGACCTAGTGCCGATAGAACATACGTTATCTACCCCTACAATCTCGCTGACGCGCCTAGTAACAGTTGCATGGGACATTGGATTATTCTCATATTCAACCCTGAAATCAAGATGCGCATCCAATATCACCACTATCAAATTAGGATACTTGGCCTGAACTGCTTTTACTGCTGGAGGGGTCAAGGAATGCTCACCTCCCAATCCAATCGGGAATTTTCCACCGTTCACTATCTTGGAGACTAAATCGGTGACCATGGATTCATTCTTACCTTGATCTTTCGTCAATTCCAGATTTCCATAGTCATTGAGGGTAACATCGGACAGATCGACTCCTAGTTCCATAAGATAGGTCTCGAAATTATAGCTATGTTTCCGAATCTCATCCGGGGCCTTGGCAGTCCCCTTACGAAAACAGGCTGTTCCCTCGAAAGGATAGCCGTAGAAAATGAAACGAGCATCATTGAAGGATGCTTCTGCGTCTGCAAAGAATTCTGTCACGTTAGTCTGTTACCAGAATACGCCCCATGGCAGAGAGGTAAACGATCTCGTTCCCAGGTTCCATGTTGCTATGGAACTTATCCGGAATATCAGCTAACGGTACATTAAAAGTATTGTAATCCTCAAGGTCCATCATCTGAATCTCAGACCCCATATTAGCCAGAATCTGAGCCTTACGGCGATCTACTAGAGGAACATGGACCTTGTGCTTTACTGGATGTACCAGAGAGCGTTTCTGTTTATCGAAAAGTCCAATCGTCACCATACGGGCCTTGGCCTCACCATGCTTTCCTGGTTTGGAAGTGATATATTCCACCACTTTACAGGGTTCATCATCTATGACTATGTATCTGCCTACTTTCAGAGATCGAATCGCTTGTATCGATGTCTCGCTCATTCTAGTTCACCATTCCAAGTCACGCCATTTGTCATCGGAAAGGTACCCATAAAGAGTATTCCGGTCTGATATATTACGGCGCATTCGCTTGAACATATCAACTGCTACTTCCAATGACTGATCACTGGTATCTTCGTGTAAAGCTTCCAATTTCTGAATTAACTGCTCTACTGTAATCATGTCTTCATTAAACCAGCAGTTGTTAATTCTTCCTTTATATTTCGCACAGCGTTCTTGATATCGTTGACCTCGCGGGCCCCGACACATACCATCTTTCCACTGCCGAACAACAACAGGACCACTTTGGGGTCATCCATGCGGTAAACCAGGCCAGGGAAAGCTTCAGGCTCATATTCAACATTCTCAAAACCAAGGGACATGGCGATTTGAATCAGATTCAGAGTTGACTCCAAGTTCGTGGTCGCAACTATGTTCTGGATGACTATGTCTGGCTCATCATGTACTGGCATATCCAGCGCTCTTAACTCATCAACCACTTTGTTGATTGCAACATGGACATCCGGAATCGACCGAGCACCAGTGCAGACAACCTTACCACTTCTGAATATCAGAACGGCTGTCTTTGGTTCTGCCAACTTGTAGATAAGTCCTGGAAAACGATCTTGGTCATACTCAGCGCCTTCCAACTGGAAAGCTATGTCCTGAAGCATCAATTCCTTACCGATTGATGCACTAGCTACTACGTTCACAACTATAATTTCTGCCATATAAAACTCCTCGGGGAGAACAGAGTATATAAACAGTCTATTTAAAGGTTTAAATACTCGGGCTGAAAAGTAGAGATAGGGATTTCAGTTACACTGCTTTTTTACCCAACTTATGAATGAGTTTATGTGGCCCTGTGGGGTAGTTTGGCATCCTTCGACGTTCGGGACGTCGGTACTCAGGTTCAAATCCTGGCTGGGCCACCAATCTTAACCTTTTTTATGATAGCTGCATCCCGTCAATTCCAATGGGAAAATATGCTGTCTCTATAGATGACATACGCGCCGCTGCCGGACGCATAAAGAACGTTGGACACAGAACACCAATCCTTACTAGCCAGATCCTGGATGAAATGACTGGACGGAAACTGTTCTTCAAGTGCGAGAATTTCCAGAAAGTTGGAGCATTCAAACTGAGAGGTGGGTGGAATGCAGTCTCAATGCTGAGTGATGAAGATGCAGCAAAAGGTGTTTGTACCCACAGTAGCGGAAATCATGCTCAAGCCGTGGCTTTCTCGGCAATGAAAAGAGGAATTACTTCCTACATTGTGATGCCCAACAATGTCCCGGATGTGAAACTGGATGCTGTCAAGGGATATGGTGCCAATATCATACTATGTGAACCAACTCTGGAGGCCAGGAAAACAACACTGGATGAAATAGTGAAGAAGACTGGAGCACTTGTAGTACATCCTTTCAACAATCCTAACGTCATCGCTGGACAAGGAACTGTCGCACTGGAAATGATAGAGGATCTGGGTGAACTGGATGCAATAATCGCGCCTATTGGAGGGGGGGGATTGATGTCAGGTACCTGTATCACGACCCGAAATTTGCTACCTGAAACTAAATTATTCGGAGCTGAGCCGACTGGAGCTGACGACGCTTACCGTTCCCTGAAGGAAGGAAAGATAATACCTCAGACTGACCCCGATACGATCTGTGATGGGTTACTGACCAGCCTTGGGGAATACACCTGGAATATACTAAAAGACCACCTTGAGGCTATATACACGGTTACCGACGATGAGGTTATAAATGCAATGAGGCTAGTCTGGGAAAGAATGAAGATAATTATCGAGCCCAGCTCGGCAACCGCTGTAGCGGTCGTGTTAAAGTCCGAATTCAGAGCTCTGGAAGGGCTTGAAAAGGTCGGAATAATCCTAACCGGTGGTAACGTAGAACTATCTAAGTTACCATTCTAGGAAAGTGGCGGGCCTGCAGGGATTTGAACCCTGGATCTTCTGGTTAGAAGCCAGACGCCCTTCCAGGCTAGGCTACAGGCCCTGTTTCAGTTGCAAAAGAGGTTGCATTTAGTGGTTTTGCTGTCAGTGGACCTCGCTTCCATCCTCAACTTTCTGATCTGGATGGAGTATACTTACGACCTCACCACTTTCAGCTGCAAGTAGCATCCCATTGGATTCTTCGCCCCGGAACTTAGCTGGTGCCAGATTCACGAGGACTGAAATCTGACGCCCCATCAGATCATCGACCTCATAGATTCCACGCAATCCTGTCACTATGCGCCGAGTCGGCCCTCCGAAATCGACATCTATCAGCCATAGTTTGTCGGCATTCGGGTGTGGCTCTACGTTGGCTATAGTACCAACTCTGATATCCAATTTCTTGAAATCGTCAAACGTTATCTCGGGTTTGACGTTAGCTAGCTCGTTTGTTTCCTCTGGGGGCATTTCTTTCTCCAAAATTTCTTGCATGTCCAGTTTACTGAACAATGGTAGTGGTGGTTTCAGGTTGAAATCATTCTTGCCTTCAACTGCTGAATCCCATCCATAATCTTCAATTCGGCCTTCCTGGCCCATGTATTCCCAAGCTTTCTGGGATGAAGTGGGAAGGAAAGGGGTCATCATGACCGACAGGCTACGGCACACATTCAGGAAAGTGACCATGGTCGTTTCACAAGCGCCCCGGTCAGCTTTCAGCTGTTTCCAAGGTGCAGCCTCGTTCAGGGCGATGTTCCCAGCCTGTGATAATTCCATTATAGCTTTTAACGCGCGCTTGAACTTGCATGCCTCTAGGGCCTCAGCCACGCGATTATGTGTCACATCAACCTTCTCTTGCAATGAGGGTATCTTACATTCGTCTGCATTAAGGCCGTCTGGGAAATTCTTCTGAGCAAAGGATATGACGCGATGCAGAAGATTCCCATAATTACCGATTAACTCACTGTTGATACGAGTGACATAATCCTCCCATGTGAAATTGGCGTCCTTCTGCTCAGGCATTATGGCTGCCAGATAGTAGCGCAACACTTCAGGGTCATACTTTTCCAGATAGTCCGGGATCCAGACTGCATGCTTACGGGACTTTGAGAATTGGGTCGAATCCAAGAGCAGGTACTCGTTGGCAGGGACATCATAGGGAAGATGCAAACCGCAACCTGACAACATGGCTGGCCAGATGATAGTGTGGAACGGGATGTTATCCTTGGCCATGAAATAATAGTGCTCAGCGTCATCATTCTCCCACCATTTCTTCCAGAGATTCTTGTCTCCCTGATTCTTGGCCCAGTGAAGGGATGCAGAGTAGTACCCCATAACTGCCTCGAACCAGACGTACATCCTCTTGTTCTCATAACCATCTCTGGGAATTTTGATACCCCATTCCAGATCTCTAGTAATTGCCCGGTCGATTAGGCCCTCCTCCAACCAATTACGCGTGAAATTGATTACTGATGGACGCCAGTGCTCCTTACCCTTGGACAACCACTTCAGCAACGTATCCCTGAAATCCGATAATTTGAAGAAAAGATGTTCCGTCTCTTTGAATTCCAACTTAGCATCTGGGTTAAGCTTGGGATGTGGGTCTATCAACTCCTTAGAGTCAAGTATTTTTCCACAGTCATCACATTGGTCTCCCCGTGCAGATTCATACTTACAATGTGGACAAATACCCTCGACATATCTATCAGATAGAAATTGCTTGGCTTCGGGATCGTAGGGCTCCTCCGACACTCGAGGCTCAATATGGCCTGCCTTATCCAGCGTCTCAAGAATCCATAATGCCGCCTCAGCATGTTCCTCCGTATGTGTATGGCTGAACAGATCGAACGAGATTCCCATATCCTCTATTGACTTGCTATTGATCTCATGATAATGCATTGCCACTTCTTCAGGGGTCTTGCCTTCCTGTTGGGCTGTGACTGTGATTGGTGTGCCATGCATATCGCTGCCACTGACCATCAGGACCTTGTTTCCTTTCAAACGATGATAGCGTGCAAAGATGTCTGGTGGCAGATAGCAGCCAGCCATATGGCCAAGGTGTAATGGCCCGTTAGCGTACGGCCAAGCCACACACACTAGGATGTGTTTCACAAAGGCGCAAATTTTACTCTATATATGGGTCATGGCTAGTACATAATCACTACAACTGTGATGAATCCATTCCAAATCGCATGGGCTATCATACCGGGCAAGATACTGCCTGTTCTGACTCGAACCCAACCATATAGCAACCCACCACCAAAAGCCAATACCATGGCTATCGGTTCATGTGCAATCGCGAAAATCAAGGACGATATGATGATTGACTGGGTGTCGCTGTAGCGTTTCAGCAACATTCCTAGAATGAATCCTCGGAACAGCAATTCTTCAGCAAATGGTGTGAGGATGGCAACCGAAAAGGCCAGAAGTGCGAGTGAAGTATCCGAAGCATCCTCGAACATGGTAATGACTTCCTGCTGTTCAGCCTCCGGAAAGAGAAAGATGGTGATGACTGCGTGTATCGGCAACACCACGAAGATATCCAACACTAAAATCAGTAGAATCAGACGCCCGGCTTCACTTCTATTTGGAATGGAAAAGAGAGCTTTTACCTGTTCCTTACTGTAAACTTCCTTGAGAATAAAATAGACTGCTACGCCAGACAGAAAAGTGAAGACTGGTAATCCAAGTTCCGAATCTCCTACAACCAGGAAGACAGCCATCAAGAGCGCGAACAGGGCAATCAGTACCCCTACGATTGAAGCCCAGACCATCAATGCCGATTCATTGGGTTCAGACCTGCTGGACTGGAGTCCGCGATAAGCGCGCCAGCATTCGTGACTACAATAGATTTGATCCTCCGTATCTGATAAAATCGGAGACGAACAGTGTTTACAAAGTTCCATCAAAGACCCTTTTCTGATATGAAGGCAAGTAGATTTTGCATTGCCCTGCCTCTGTGACTTATCTCATTCTTCTCCTCAGGGAGCAACTCGGCAAATGTTCTATCAAATCCATCTGGAATGAATATAGGGTCATAACCAAAGCCACCATCCCCTCGCATCTCGTGGATTATCCTGCCCTTGCACTCTCCAACGAATTTATGGGTGGTTCCATCTTCAAGAAGAAGACCCAAAACGCATTTGAAAGAAGCCTGGCGATCCTCTATGTGCTCAAGTTGTCTTAGCAACCCCTGTAAACCTATAGTATCATAGACATAACGTGAATACACACCCGGAAATCCTTCCAATCCATCTACAAAGACTCCGGCATCATCGATTATGAAGGGGGGCTGTATCTTATCTTTCAAATTGTCCAGACCGAAATCTACTACTTCCTCTAAGGAAGATGCTTGAACTTCAGGGTAGGGTACTGAAACCTTGGTAGGGAATACAGGAGTTTTTTCAAATGTTTGCTTGAATTCCTTGATTTTTCCGTCATTAGAAGTGACTACTTTCAATTCCATTACCTCTGATTCGGGTTTATCGGTATGGCCGAATATGGCTCCCTTCAGATCTTCGTGATTTTGAGTTGATTGTTCTTCATTGACCCCAGTAGTTATCTGATATGAATACGCATTTTTTGTAATTATTTCGTTGTAATAAATTGGGAATTTAGCCTCATGAAGATGTAAATCAAAAGATTCGATCATATCATTCTCTACATTGAGGCGGACTTTTCCTTTGTTATCCAGAAAGAGAAATCGCGTAGGAGTAACTCGTACCGTACCATCAATCTTGCCTGCCTTGTAGAATCCATTTCTCCACCAAACTACCGCAAATTTTCTAATGAAGAAGCTGGGCTGGGGATCATTTCTAAGTTCAACCAAAATATCTTCTTTGATATCCACGTCTTTCCAATCGATTTCATCGTCTACACCCCATTCAACCTCATCGACCGTATCCCAATCAATTTCATTCAAAGACATTATTTGGCTACATACGTTTCCAGTTTAATTGTTTTGTTTGCCCAATTTGCAGCGTAATTGCCTTATATGGGCCGTTTGTCGAGACGAATTAGCGGGGGTCGCATAGTCTGGCCATTGCGTTGGATTGCTAATCCAATGGGAGATAATCCCACGGGGGTTCAAATCCCCCTCCCCGCGCCAAGCGATAGTGTCATATATTACCCACTGAATACAAAGGCATGTTAGATTCGATTAAGGCCGTATTAGCGATGACCGTCGCACTTTTGTTCTGTACCTCATCTCTTCCAGTTCTGACTGCTGAAGTCGGAGAGATTGAAACTAAAGATGCAGAACATCCATATGGATGGACCCATAGGCCTGTTCTTGAACACTTTACAGGACTTTCCTGTCCTCCTTGTATGAGTGGAGCTCACCCTGACGCAACACAGCTTTGGGAAGAGGAAGGTTATCTTGAAGGAAACCCTTGGAACTATATAGAATTCCATGAGCTGAATGGTGGTGGTGAGGATGACCTCATGACTGATGAATCCAGAGATCGAATGAAATATTACCAGCCTGGAGTTTCTGGCACGCCTTCCCTTGATGCTGATGGTGGATATGTAGAAATGGGAGGATCGCACAGTGCAAATGCGCCAAGTGCAAGCTACGAGGAAATGAAAAGTGCGCTTAAAGATTCTGGAGAGAGAGACCAGATAAAGATGGTCAATCTAAAGGTCGCCTCGATTTACGATGGGCAAAGGTTCTCGGTTAGAGTTGACATAGAGTATGTTGAGAACAATGAAGCGTTTGACCCAGCTTCTATGGAATTGCCAGACAATACGCTAAACGGCCGTCTTCACATATTCATGGTTGAGGATCATGTTACAGCTTGGAGCACAGTTGAGGATGGATATGTCTCAATGCACAATGTGTTCAGGGAGTATGCTCTGGAAGGAAAGGATTTCGAATTACAACCTGGAGAATCACTAAATGAGATATATGCTGACTGGGAAATACCAACAACCATCTTCCGCGATGATGTAGAAGAACCAATTCGAGTACCCATAAATCCTGTAAATGTGTTTCCTATCGCAGTTATTTACGACATGGATGATACCAGTTCCAGTAGAGGTGATGGAAGTGGTAATGAAGATGGTGGTGACGGAAATGACGGGTCACCCAGAGAACTGAATTCTGCAACGCCAGAAGGTACAGCGTATGACGAACAAGCAGAACCTCCTTCAATAAAGCTAGAAGATCCAACGTCCGTGGGTGGGAAAGTAAAAGTCAATGCCATTATTGATGATGATGGTGGAGTGTTAACTGCTGCTCTGGTCGTATACCGAGAAGCCTCAGAAGATTCTAACAACTCATACAATTGGTCCTACAAACCCATGACCATAAATGGGGAAGAATGCGACGGTGATATATGTACCATAGGAAATGGAAAAGCTTTTGCCGTTCTCAACATAGATGATGCAACTAGTGTCGAATACAGTATCGTAGCGTATGATGGAAACTGGACAAAAGCAAGTACGGATGTAACAACGGTCTCAGCTATGAGTCCTGAAGAGGCTGAGGGATTACCACTGTTTTTGATTGGTGGTGGAGTTCTTCTATTAGCTGCCATAGCTGGATTTGTGACCTGGGCCAGAAGACCTAGTCCGGCATAACACAAATAGAATAAATACAAACGGCGGTAAGGCCTATTGTAGACATGGCTCAGAAAACAAATTGGGATTCATTGGTCGAGGATTTAGATCAGAAAAAAGATTCACTATTCAAAAATATAAGTCAGAGCAAAAGATACAATACGATTCTGGATAATAAGGTCCTATTTGGCATGGGAACTGCCATACTCCTGATTCTAGCAGTCGTCCTATATGGAATGATCGGAGGGGAATCTGATGCCCCGGATTTTACACTAAAAGATACGGAGGGGAAGACATTCTCACTATCTGATTATGAAGGTGAAAAGGTTGTTGTTCTGGATTTCATGTTCACCACGTGTCAACCTTGTGAAAAATTCGTAAATGATGCACTTGAACCGTATTCCAAGGAAATGGATAACGGCAATGTAGTTATCATTTCTATAAGTGTTTTTGGTACTGATAATGAAAATAAACTAAGTGATTATGCCAAGGATTATGGGTGGAGACATGCACTATCTGGTATTGATGGTGATATTGAGATTGCATATGAAGTTCAGGGAACTCCTAAATTATTTATCATTGATAAGGACGGAAAAATCACCTACACGGCTGGAGGCACAACAACGGCCGAAAAAGTTCCTAAGAATCCTGAAGAACTAGAATTAGAAGTGAACAAAGCTCTGACCGGACAAGGTGCACTTGTGAAGGTTAAAGAATCGTCTATCTATCTATTTGCCGTCGGAGCCGGCGTTATGGTCTTCTTTTCCCCATGCTCATTTCCCATGCTGCCCGGTTACATGTCCTTCTACCTTGCCAACAAAAAACAGCGTACCGGCAAATTTGACGAAAAAACCGCAAGGGAGACTTTACCGGATGGGTTGGCCACTGCTGCTGGGTTAATGGGAATCCTGTTGTTAATTGGAATTTTGCTAATTCCATTTATTAGTATAATCGGAGGATTTATTCCTGTACTTGAACTGGTTGTAGGTTTCCTGATTCTATCCATGGGCACCGTAATGGTAATGGAATATGACTCCGGGAAGATAGTCAGACCATTCAGAAACCTGATGTCAGCCATATCTAGTTCACAACCAATGATTCTGGTCAAGAATGGGATTGAAAGAGGTATCAAAGCAATCACGGGGAAAGAATTTAGTTTCTCCAATAACGCAGACGGAACTAGAACTGGACTTTTCTGGTATGGTGTTGCCTATGGCTCTGCTGCCACAGGTTGTGTGGCCCCAGTCATTGTAGGGCTGTTAAGTGCCAGCATCGGTAGAGGAATCTTCACTGGACTGTTTGTTTTCTTGATATTCTCGGCTACGGCCGGGGCCCTTATGGTTATATTCACCATGATGGTGGCTGCATCCGAATCCACGATAGTTGACAAGTTAAAGGCCTCAACTCGTCAAATTGAAATGGTTGGTGGAACGGTTATGATAATTGTCGGACTATACCTGATGTACTATTTCCTTTCAACGAGTGTATTCTAGATAATCGGTAGATAACGGTGGCTCGGGAACCAATTCTTTACCGAAGGTCTTCTTTCCGACGCTGATTAATGTTGTTTCCTGATACAGCTCAACATTGGTGTACAGGTCATCAAAGTATATCGGACGATGGGCCTTGGCCTGATCCTCATCAATAGGATTATTTACTGTAAGAATCTCATTGTCCTCTCCCGTGATGACTATCCAGTGCGGGATATCATCATCCTCCTCTTCGAAGATTATAGTGGAGACCAGGGCGAATATGACCCTGTCGGCCTCCAGAGCTTCCCGTATATCTTTTAATGTGGGTTTACGGACTTCCTGAGTAGTTCCGTTAAGGGCACAGACACGTTTTTGCATGTCGTGAAAGAATTCCAGATAATGTTCATTGCCATTATTGGCCTTGACATATGTCTTGGCCCGTTCTATCAATCCTAATCCAGGATTGTCAGTTATTATATGAGGATGAAGTCCCCTAACAGCTAACGGAGCGCAAATTCCATACCTTCCAGCTCCTTTCATCTCGACTGCATGACATTCCCGCCATAATTCAACCTCGAGATCCCTATCCATTTCACTTACGAAATTGAAATACTTCAGTGCCATAGCAACACATGCAGGGCCACAACTGAAATCCATTGTCTGAGAATATAATGGAACGTCTAGATTCACGAAAAGCCACTCAGGGAGTGGACAAATAATATTTGCCTATTTCGATATTATCGGAAGAAGGCTATTAGCTGCCGTCTCAGCTGCATTGGCAACATCGTCCAGACGTTGAATCAAGCGATACATATGAGCTGCGGCTAATGGCTGGTCATCACCATTAGTGAATACGTATGCTGCGGCTTTGGCTTCGGCCTTGTCTGCACTGTGTTCTAGCTCATTTACTCGGGCTATGTGTTCATGCATTATGTCCTTCTCTCTGTTGGCAAAAGCCGATTCCAGAAGGAATTCGAATCTTCCTACGGTTTTTTGATATTCTTCTACTGTAGCTGTTACGGCTTCGGCCAGATCAAGTACTAGAGACCGGGCCTTAGCGTTGTCATACAACTCTCTGAAAGACACTATTTCGGTCACATTCTCGGCATAATCTGCTATTCGATCCTGACGTGAGACGAGATCCAGAAAAACTGGTTTATCAACTGCCAGTCTTACACTACCACGCAGCATATCTCTTATCTTATTCTTGATCTTATCGGCCTTCAGTTCAGACTTAGAAGTGGCTTTGATGTGTTTCTTCACATCTGACCCTGCACAAGCGGCCTTCACACAAACATTCATATTTTCGACCGTCTCAAAGACCCGCTGGGCGTGCTTGTAGTACGATTTGAAGACGCTGGGGCCGATTCGGCTTTCGAAGAGTTTCATTCTTATGCTCCATTCCCAAGTTCAATTTCAACCTTTGGGCCTGTTCTTATTGAATGATAGAGAAGCCAGAATATTGCTGACATAATGATCAGGACCGAGATAATGAAACGGGTTTCATTAAGCCCGAATATGGCATACAGAATCATTGCCCCGAAACCTGCTGCTGGTATGCTGGCAACCCAACTAGCTGCTATCTTACCAAATACTCGGAAGTCAACTGATGAAGCCCCGCCTGCAAGTCCAACACCAACCACAGATCCTACGAGCGTATGTGTAGTTGAGATTGGAATGGCTAAAAATGGCATGGAGAA
>Ga0310124_10000675_pt1 | contig 23813 bp, 31 predicted proteins | sample CB11b_AW_Bot5_MG_FD_203507 | JGI IMG/M metagenome (GOLD analysis project Ga0310124, IMG submission 203507) | Marine microbial communities from Western Arctic Ocean, Canada - CB11b_AW_Bot5 | ecosystem: Environmental > Aquatic > Marine > Oceanic | place: Canada: Western Arctic Ocean | collected...
AAAGTAAGCCCAAGTAAAAACCCAAATTCATATCCAATGACTGACGAAACATCTTTTCCGTCAAAAATTAAAATATCTATTAATGGTGATTTTAAAAAATCACTAACTCTTCCTGATGACCCTGCTGATCATAGAGGAGTTTTGTCTTGGCACAATCAAATAAAATCATCCGCAAAATCCACTGATGATAATTGGTGGGAAAAACAACCTGAATTACATGAGGCAGGATCTTATGGTTATTTAATAAAAATACCAATTAGTGAAAATGATTTAATTATCTCAACAAAAAAAGGTAGTCTAAATATTCGACTTCAGACTGAAGGTGAGGGTGGAATAGCCCTTTATGGTAAATCATTTGGTAGATATCCAATAAACCCTAGTTTAATCTTAAAAAAATAAATATGTTAAACAATTCTATAAAATATCTAAAACTATTAATTATATCAATAATTCTTATTTCTTGTAATTCAGAAAAATCCTCTAATCTTAAATTAATGGATATTTTCTCTAACGGTATGGTCCTTCAACAAAAATCAAAAATAAAAATATGGGGGATTTCAGGTCCTAACATTGAAATAAATGTTGAAGGTTCTTGGGGAAAGAAATCAATAACTAAATCTGATTCTAATGGAAATTGGATAGTTGAATTAGATACCCCAGAGGCTGGAGGACCTTATCTATTAAAAATTAATAATGGAATTATAACAAAAGAAATTTCAGATGTATTAATTGGAGAGGTATAGTTAGCATCAGGTCAATCAAATATGGAAATGCCATTACAGGGGTATCTCCCAAAAGAACCAATTGATAATGCTGAAGAAGAAATATCAAATTCTTTAAATGATAAGATTAGAATGTTCACGGTAATTAACAATGTCACATTATCCAAAATTGATACTGTAGATGGTAAATGGTTGAAATGGAATCAGACCCAGGTACACTAGAAGGAAGTATCAAATATTTAAAATTAATATGATTCATAATTTTAAACTTTAAAGATTTCGGTTTAATTAAAAAACACTAATCTATTTTTATTTATTCTAAATAAAAATAGTAATTTCGTAACCCTTTTAAAATTCATAAAATGACTAATGCATTTAAATATCTATTTATAATATTGTTTAGCATTAACTGTTCAAATGAAAAAAAATCAAATGAAATAAACTTATATAGTCAAAGACATTATACTATTGACAAAATACAATATGAAAATTTTGAAAAATTAACTGGTATAAAAATAAATGTTATCAAAGCAAATGCTGATGAATTAATTGAAAGGTTAAAAAATGAAGGAGAAAATAGTCCTGCTGATCTTTTTATAACCGTAGATGCTGGAAAATTATATAAGGCATCAAAAATGAACCTTCTACAAAAAATTAATTCTCAAAAAATTAATAATAACATTGCTAGTGACCTAAGAGATCCTAATGAATTTTGGATTCCTATAACATATAGAGCAAGAATTATTGTATATAGTAAAGATAGAGTTACCAAAAAAGAGCTTAGTACATATGAAGATTTAGCGAATGAAAAATGGAAGGGTAGAATTCTAGTAAGGTCCTCATCAAATGCATATAACCAAGCTTTAATGTCATCAATAGTTGCAAATAACGGAATTGAATCAGCAACTGAGTGGTCTTTAAGTTTAGTGAAAAATTTTGCACGTGACCCCAAAGGAAATGATAGAGATCAAGTTAAGGCAATAGCTGCTGGACAAGGGGATCTTGCAATAGTTAATTCTTACTATATAGGTGTTCTATTATCATCAGATAATCCTGAAGAATTAAATGCTGGAAACTCTATAAAAGTCTATTTTCCAAATCAAGAAGAAAATGAAAGAGGAAGTCACATAAATATTTCAGGGATCGGATTAGCAAAATACTCTCCAAATAAAGAAAACGCTTTAAAATTAATAGAATATTTAACAGGAGAAAAAGCACAAAAATTATATACAAATACAAATCATGAATATCCTATAAACCCATTAGTTCAACCCTCTAATATTGTAAAAAAATGGGGGGATTTTAAACGTGATTCATTAGATTTAAACTTATTAGGCAAATACAGAAAAGACGCAATTTTAATTTTTGATAAAACTGGTTGGAAATAAAACTGAATTTTTAAAAAGTGATTATAAAAATTGGACACTCCTAAGTTTTATAGTTGCTCTTTTTATATTACTCCCTATTACAACTATTGTATACAAAACAATATTTAACAACAGCTTTTCACTAAAATATTTAATAGAAACACTCCTTCTAGATTATTCACTAAATACTATTTACCTTGTAATATTAACATGTTTTTTTTCTTTAATTTTTGGAATATTTCCTGCATGGTTTATAAGCATGTATAAATTTAAAGGGAGAAAACTTTATGATCTTGCACTATTTCTTCCACTAGCTATACCTACCTATATAATGGCTTTTACCTATGGAGATATTCTAAGTTATACTGGTCCAATACAAAGTTTTATAAGAAATAATTATTCTAAAATATATTTTTTATTCAACAAAGATTTTTTACAAATTGAAATTCTTGCAGTAATTTTAGCATTAGCACTATATCCTTACATTTATTCAGTATCAAGGGTCTCATTTAGTTTACTTGGATCAAATTACCTAGACCTTTCAAAAACTCTTGGTTTATCATCATTTAATACATTTATTAAAATAATCCTGCCATTATCTAGTCCAGCAATTTTTTCTGGATTATTTCTTGTGATAATGGAAGTCTTAAATGAATATGGCGCTGTAAAATACTTTGGTGTGAATACATTTACAACAGGAATTTTTAGAGCTTGGTTCTCTATGAATGATATAAGTTCTGCGATAATTTTAGCTTTTATTCTTATGTCCATAGTCTTTCTTTTATTCTTTATTGAAAAAAATTATCACTCAAAATATAGATTTAATTATTCTTCAAATACTAATACTCAAAATCTATCTGAAACTTCTAATATTAATTCAATTCTAATAAATTTAATTTGTTTTATTCCTTTTTTCTTGGGTTTTATTATCCCATTTTTATTTATAATAAACAATTCATTAAAAATTATTAAAAAAACAGATTTTCAAAATCTAATTGAACTAACCTCAAATACCATATATATTTCTTTTATTTCTGCAATATTAATTATCATATTAGCATTATTTTTTCAATACACTGAAAAAATATCAAAATCTAAAATTAATAATATAGTTAATCAACTTATTTCTCTTGGTTATGCTATTCCAGGAGCTGTAATTGCTTTAGCATTAATTATCTTTTTTTCTGGAATTAATAAACTATTTCCATCCATTTATCTTCTTGGATCATTATATCTATTGATCTACGCTTTAATTGTTAGATTTTTGGCTGTTGGTAAATCTCCTATTAAATCTAGTCTTGAAAAACACCCTAAATCTTTTGATGATACTGCTAAAAATTTAGGTTTAGGACCATTTAAAATTTTACAAAAAATTCACTTGCCAATTAACCTATCGGCATTAATAATTGCATTTATTGTTACTTTTGTTGACCTAATGAAAGAACTTCCAATTACTCTAATATTGAGACCATTCAATTTTGATACTCTTGCAACACAAACTTATGAATTTGCAATAGAAGAAATGTTAAAAGAATCCAGTATTTATTCTCTAGTAATTATTTCAATTGGATGTCTATTTCTCTTTATACTTAAAAACTTAATTAATAATCTTTCAAATGCATCTTGAAATTAAAAATCTTGTAAAATATTACAAAAGAGATTTTCCAATTATTAAAAAATTAAATTTCTCTGTAAAAAAAGGAAATATAATTTCTTTTATAGGGGAAAGTGGTTCAGGAAAAACCACCTTCTTAAAATGCATTTCAGGTTTAGAGAAAATTAATTCAGGTTCAATATTACTAAATGGAAAAATTCTTAATAATGAAAATGTTTTTGTAAAACCTCAAAAAAGAAAAATTGGATTCATTTTTCAAGATTACCCACTATTTCCTCATCTTAATCTAGAAGAAAATATTTTATTTAATATTGATAAAGATTTTAAAAATAATTTTAAAAATATGTTATTGTTAACTAATCTTGAAGAATTAATAGATAGATATCCGCATGAACTTTCAGGGGGAGAACAGCAAAGAGCTTGTATAGCAAGAGCATTAATTAGAGAGCCTGAATTGCTATTAATGGATGAACCTTTTAGTAATCTTGATTCTCAAATTAAAGAATCTATAAAGGAAGCAATTTATAAAATAATTAGAAAAACCCACACAACAACAATTTTAGTAACCCATGATATTAATGACTGCTTAAATATCTCTGACAAAATTCTCGTATTTAAAGCTGGAGTACTGCAACAGTATGATAATCCTAGAAAAATGTATTGCGAACCAGCCAATTGTTATTGTGCAAAAATTTTAGGAGACTTAAATAAAATTATTATAAAGAATAAAAACTTTTATGTAAGACCAGAAAACCTAGAAGTTGTGAAAAAATCTGATTTTGAGGTTGTAATTGATAAATGCATTTTCCAAGGCAAAGACTATAAAATAAAGTGTTTTTATAATAATGAAGTCTGGTATTTCAATTCTACAAAACAATTTAATAAATCAGAAAAAATTTACTTAAATTTCAGTGAAAAAGATCTGCTCTTTTTTGACTATCTATGCGAAGATTATTTTAATCAATAAACATAGTTTTTAACTAATCTAAATATAAATTATTGATTTTCACTTATTTATATTCATTCTAATTGACATTATATTTAATTTTACTTGAAACGTTGTAATTATGTCTATCAGAATTGCCAACAGTTGTTTAAATTGTGAGAGTTTTCAACTTAACGAAACGTGTTCAATTCACCATGTCAAAGTAAGTGAAAAATACACTTGTAATAACTTTGAAATGAAAAAAACAATAAAGAACGACGCAAGTTGTTCGGATTGTTTTAGACTTGAAGGCCCAAGTTGTGCTCATCCAAAAAAAGCAGCTCCTGAAATGTTATGTTCTCATTGGGCTCCTCAAATTGCATCTGCTTAATTTTTTTAGATTTATTATTCTTCACTTAAATTAATAATTATCTATTAACAATTATTATTTATCATTTATTAAATTTATCACTTATTGATAAATTTAGACAAGTGAATACTTTAACATTTGGTTTTTTACCCAAGATTTGGAGAAGAATCATAAGATTTCTACTTATAATTTGGTATGTTTTCTTAACTGGTTTAATCCTTGACAGACTTTATGGAATTTCGGGTTTTGAAACAATATTTAAATGGAATGACCAAAAAACCTTAATTATTATCTTAATTTCATTTACTATCCCTCAACTAATTAGTTTAATTCTAAAACTATTTTATTTTAACCATAAATCTTAAAAGCTTTGTTTAACAAAAACTTTATTTTATTTTCATTAATTATAAATACTTTAATATTTGGATGTTCAAAAACTGAAAATGATTGCATTAAAATATCAAACAAAAAAATAATTAACGGTTTATATCTTTTTTATTGGGATAAAGATGGATTTGATGTTGATTCATCAAATTCAAATGATTTATCTGGAATTCAAGATAAATCAAGATCAGGAACAGTTTATAAATCAGATTATGAATCTTATAAAATTGGAGATAAATATTGTTATGCCGATCTAGAAAATAAATCTAACTTTAATGAAAAGTAAATCACCAATTATCATTGAAAACGATGATTCTCAAACAAATTTTTTATATAAAGTATCTAAATGGATATCAGATTCACTGAAATCATTTTTTAAATTTGGATGTGGATGCCTTATAACAATTTTTATAATTATTCCTGCAATTTTTTATCTTCTTGATATTATCAACATAATTATTGATCCACTTCAAATATTATTCAATTGGTTTTCTTTTTAAGTCTTTTATTGAACAAGTAAAATAACTAAAATTTAAAAATCATATTCTATTCCTCCATAAACACCAAAAGGATGACCAGGGCGTAAACCCGCTGGAACAAGAGAAACCGAGTATTCTTTATCAAAAAGATTAATAATTTTTGTGCTAATATTAAAATTCTTATTGATTTTAAATTTACAAGAAATATCAAAAATAACATTAGAAGGTATTTCATCAATATTACTTATACCAAGACCTCCTGCAAGAGTACTATATTTTCCATTATAATTTACACTTAAATTAACTTGAAATCTATTTGTAAAAAAACTTATTAATGAATTAAATTGGTGCTGAGAAATATAAGGTATCCTGTCACCATCTTTTACCTCACCCCAAATATCTTGTGTGCTTCCAAAATCACTTTGGAATCTCGCATTAGTTAAAGTATAAGCAAGAGATATTGGAATTTTAATTTTATCATTCTTAACTAAATTATAATTTAGTAAAAATTCTATACCATTAACCAGAGCCTCTCCCGCATTAAATTGATCAAGATCTCCTGTGCCTCCTGAAGCAGCTAAATCACTACCAAGTAAGTTGTTATAATTGTTTAAATATCCTATTAATTCGCTTTTTAATTCACCTTTAGAAAATTTTGTGCCAAACTCAAAATTTATACTTTCTTCAGGCTTTTGACCTTGTGAACTTCCTGGGGGAGAAAATCCTTTATGTACTCCTCCAAAAAAAGAAAATGCATTATTTAAAGTATAATTAATTCCAATTCCAGGAATAAAAACAGAAACCTTATTTTTTCGTTTTGAAACTTGACTTTCATTTCGATCTAGATTACTTTTTCCAAAGTCTTCTCTTTCAAGTATGATAGACTCATATCGTAACCCTGGGATTAAGGTCAAGCCTTTAAATTTGTATTTGTACATTACGTAAGTCGCAAAAGATTCAGCGGAACTAATCCTATTTCCTTCAGCACCGAGTATCCCTTTGCTTGTAAGTTCAATATTACCACTAGTTATACTATAACCATCTTCCCACTGGAATCGATCTTCTTCATCATAATGAAGTCTAAAACCTATTTCAATATCATTAAAAGACTCATTTTCTCCATACCAATGATAATCAATTTTAGTTTGAAGTCCTTTCGAATAATACTCTCTATTATTAGCCTTTACTCTCAAGGCATTAGCCTTTCCATTTGTATTTCCGCTCAATATTAAATAATGACCCAGGAATAAATTGGGACTAGATACAATATCAGATATTTTTTTCTTCTTATCTTCAAATACTACATCATCAAGTTTATACCAATTACGTTTAAATCCATTATAGTAAACATTAGAAACTACTTTGAATGAGGAAGAAAAATTTAAAGTATGTGTTAATAAATATTGGATATGGTCTGCATCCATTTGATCCTTTTCTGATGCAGCATATCTTTGATATGGATCTATCGAATAATCCGATTTCGTTAAACCTAAGTATGTTTCATTTGAAAGCTCGTCATAATATTGAAATTTTAACTCTATACTCTGATTAATTAAAGCTTCTTCAGAGGAACTTAAACTTATTTTAGTTACAATTTCATTAATATCAAATCCTGTATTTATATCCTTTCTTAACGATTTGAATCCATTAGAATTATAATTTAAATACTCAATCATATAACCAACCTGACCATGAGTATTTCCAAAACTTGCAATAAGTTGCCCTGATTTAAAACTACCATAACTTGCCTTGATTCTACCCTTAAAATTATCAGGTATATTAGTTGAAACAAAATTAATAGCTCCCCCAGTAGTGTATGGTCCATATTGAACTTGACTACTGCCTTTTAAAATTTCTACAGCTTCCATTCTAGCAACAGATGGAAAATAATAAGCAGATGGAGCACTATAAGGTGCAGGAGCAATTAAAACTCCATCTTCCATAAGTGTAATTTTAGAGCTTCTCTCAGGGGATGAACCTCTTAAACTTATATTAGGACGAAGTCCAAAACCATCTTCTTCATAAACATTAATTCCAGTAACTAAATCTAGAGTACGATTAATATCTACATAATTAAAATTTGATAATTCTTCATATGATAAATAATATGCTGAACCTGTACGATTCTCTGAAACAAACTTATTACCCAAAATTGTATTAGCTCTAATTATTACTTCATTGAGAGCGGTTATAGAGTCCTTTTGAATTTGTGATTTATTTTCTTGAGCATATATTTGAAAAAAACATATAAATAGTAACAGATAATTTGAATTTTTCATACTATTTATATTTAATCTAAATAAATATAAAGCGAATATATAATGAGATTGTTTACAAAACAATCTTTATTTAGATTAATTTAAATGATATTTCACAATTGAAAAAAGTTTTTATATATTTTTAATTTAATATGAAAATAAAAAAAATTAATCTAAGAAAATTCAAATTAATAAATTCAAAATTTAAACTCTAGCTTTAAAAATTAATCAAATTATGACCTCCAAAAAATCAATTATTGTATTCTATGACGCTTATTGCGTTATGTGCAATAAATCAATTATTTGGTTAATTAAAAACGATAGTTGCAATCTTTTAAAATTTTCCCATTTTAAAAGTGATTATGCAATAAAAAATCATAAAACTGCAAGTGAAATTGAAACTATATCAATAAAAGACGAAAATGACAATTACCTTTACAGAAGTGATGCGGTTCTTTATTTACTCAAAAAAATAAAAAAATTAAAGTTTATTTGGATATTAGGGTTTTTAACGCCAAAGTTTATTAGAGATGGTATTTATAATTTTATTGCAAAGAATAGATACAAATGGTTTGGAAAATATGAGAGTTGTCTAATTCCAGATGAAAAAATAAAATCTAAATTCATATAAATTCACCTTAAAAGTTGTTCAAAAAAGCCCCCTATCTTTTTTCGTCTATCAACAAAATGAATTTCCAAAATCCATTCTCTTTTTAATCCATCTTTACCTGGAGCTCTCATATCAATATGGTTATTTGGATGTATATAATTTATCTTATCCTCATTAGTTAATTTTTCATGAGGATAATGTCCAATCAAGTGACCAGCTATCTCACCACCAAATTCCCAATTATATTTTTTTGCAATCAATTCCGCGTGAAAAAATAATTGTGCTCCCGTAATACTTTGCTGATTTTTATAATAATCTCTACATTCAAACCAAGCCATTTCAATATCATTCTTTAGCTTCAATTTTAGCTCATCATTTCCCAAAACATATGTTCTACCAAAATCAGCCTCCCATTTCTCAAAAACTGGACCGAAATCAAAAAATAAAATATCATTTTCGTAAATCATAAGATTTTTTGGGTTTTCTCTATAAGGATAAAGAGTATTTTCTCCAGCTCTGACAATTCTTTTATGCCAATATTTTTTTATACCAAACAATTCAAAAGCTAAATCAAAAATTTCTCGATTCAAATCTTTTTCGGTTTTATTCGGACAAATTAGCCCCCTATCTTGAATTTGATCAAAGAGATTAGAAGCTTTTTCTTCTGCTTCAATTAAATTTTTTAAAGTTAAATCCATAAAGTTAAACCAAATTTAAGTTAATTAAATTATTACAATTTTTTTAACTAAATTTAAAAATCAAAAAAAGAAAATGATCAAAAGAATTACATTTTTAATTTTTCTTCTTTTATCAATTAATTTGATAGCTCAAAATGAAGAATTAGATTCAAGTCAAGTTGTGGATACAACTGATACTGCAATAAAGAGAATTTCTTTAGGATTAAAAATTGGTATCCCTAATATTATTGGAGGGGCCGTTGAAGGTGTTTTACCTATGCTTGGTAACCGAATAGCACCCTATTTTAATTTAAGTGGTTTCAATTTAGATATTGATAATGTAAGTTCTGAAATGTCTTATACTGAATTTGGTTCAAAAATTTATTTTGGAAATAAAGGTAACGGATTTTTTGTTGGTCTTGGAAGTTCTAAATTTTCATCAAGTCTTAATTTTAAAGATCTAAGTTTAGATTTTGGGGAAACAGGAACAGGAAGTGTAGATCTTGATATAAATACTTTTATAATTAAACTTGGAGCTAAAACAGGTGGACGAATTTATTTTAATTTTGAACTAGGTTATGGAGTTGGTTCTATTCCTGACGAACTAAAATTTCAAGCAACTTCATCAACTGGTCGAACTGAATATACAACCGAAAAAATTCCTAATATACCTGGGGTAACTGAAGGAGGAATTCTAATTGGTAATGTTGGATTTGGTATTTCCTTCTAATCCTTTTATATTTTTTTATAATTTTCAACAGTTAATTTACTCTTAACTCCTCCCGTATGTAATATATTTTTAGGCTCAAATAGTATTAACCAAACTTCCTTTTCTGCCCTTGGTTTATGATCTACTCCTTTTTGCACAACAATCATTTCTCCTTCATTTAATTTAACTTCTTTATCTCTAAATTCAATAGTTAATGTTCCTTTATAAACAAAAAACAACTCATCCTCAGTCTCATGATTATGCCAAACAAAATCTCCTTTAACTTTAGCTAATTTTACATTTTGACCATTTAGTTCTGTAATTATTTTAGGATTCCAATGGTCATTAAATAATTTGAACTTCTGTTTTAAATTTATTTTCTTCATAATTTTAATTCTTAAAGAGCTCTTTCTAAAAAACCAATAAAATTCTTATTAAAAATCTTATTTATATCTTCATTATTATATCCTCTTTTTTTTAATATTCCATCTAATTTCTGCAAATCTGCTATTGTATCTAAATCTAGAGGGCATTGTTCTTTTCCAAAACCTCCATCAAGATCTGAGCCCAAACCTACATGATTTGAATTACCTATTAACTGGCAAATATGATCAATATGATCTACAATGTTTTCAATTATTAATCCTCTTTGTCTTGGATCAGAAACACCTCTTTTCCAATTTGGAATCATCATCCAAGCATCAAAAGCCATACCTATAACGGCACCTCTATTTATTAACTCAATTATTTGATCATCGGAAAATTGTCTTTCATTAGGAACTATAGATCTAGTGTTACTGTGACTTGCCCATAAATTCCCACTAAAATTTTCCAAAGTTTCCCAAAAGCTTTTATCACATAAATGAGTTAAATCTAAAATTAAATTAAGTTTTTCTATTTCTTTTAATAATTCTTTACCTTTTTCTCCAATACCTCCATTAGATCCAGTTCCAAAGGCATAAGTCCCAGGACCATAATGCGCTGGCCCTATTGCTCTCAATCCATTATCATATAAACTATATAAATAATCTAAATTAATAATTGAATCTGCACCCTCTAAACTTAATATATATCCTAACCTCTTTCTACTAGATTTTTTATTCCATTTTTCTAAATGACTTTTTAAAGAATTTTTGTTAGAAATTTGAACAATCTCTCCCTTTGACTCCATAGCTTGATACCAAGCTAACTGCCCTTGAGCATGAGCCCAAGCTTGTTCTGAAGAATTCCAACCAGGTAAAGGGTTTTTAGGTTTTACGTAACGTGAAATTAATGTTGCAACACAAAGACCAATATTCCCTTTAATTAATTCTGGAATACAAACAGTTGAATTACCTCTATCTGGTTTGTCAGAAAGATCTTTTTCAAGATCTCTAATTTCATCTATAGTTAAAGTCAAATCCCTATTCCACTCAGTTGCATTCATCGAAAGATCTAGATGACAATCAAAAATAAATTTCATAAATTTTAATTAAATATAATCTCTAGCTTCAATATCCCAGGCTCCTAATTTTTTTGATTTTACAACTGTATATGCACGATTGTATTTAGCAACTGTTGGGCATATATGATACGGAAGAGCATAAAATAACTTACCTACTTCATACTTATTTGCATCAGTAGATTCAATAACTAAATGTTCCTCACTTTGACTAATATGTTTCACATTTTCTAATCCAAAAATTTGAATTCTTGGTAAAGGCATCTCTGAGGCAACTGATTTATGTCCAAGATCAAAACAAAGAATATTATTACTGGGTTTACTAACGATTCTTGTTACAAGAACTGCAGCATTTAGAAAAGGAGATTCTTTCCACAAATTTTTATATCCTAAATCCCATAATAAAGTCGTTCCCGGGCTTAAAAGAACTCTTTCCCTCTGAGAATGAGGTAATAAAGTTGGAGATCCTCCTGCAATTATGTTTTTAACAATTACATTATTCAACTCTATTTTCTTAATTAATTCAGAAACAGATTTAAAACTAATATCACACTTATCTTTTCTTTCATTAATATTAATAGGTCTAATATGTCCATCATATATATGAAGCCCCATAGCTGACAAAAAATCATCATTTAAGATAGATAAAAATAAATCCATAGCTTCATCTCCAGGTTTGATGCCAGTTCTATTCATTCCATTATTGATATCTAGCCAAAGTCTCATTTTTTGTTTTTTTTCAAAACAAATTATTGAAAACATTTCTAATGATTTTATATTATCTACCAAAGTTGAAAACGTAATATTTGGATAGATTTTTTGTAACTCTAACAATTTTAAAAATTTACCTTTAGAAGGTTGCATTGCGAATAATATTTGATCCACTTTACATTTAATTAACAAGTTAACCTCTGATATTGTAGCACACTTAAATCTTACAATTCCATACTCTTTTTGAAGATTTATAATTTCAGGCATTTTATGGGTTTTAATATGTGGCCAAAGTCTTCCAACCCCTCCTGAAATTTCAATCATTGATTCAATATTTTTTCTTATTCTCAAAGGATACACTATTAAACTTGGACTAACTAACTCTTCCTCATTTAATACTTTATACCAATTATTATTTGTTGACTTATCTAACATTTAATTAAAAATTTCAAACATGACTTCAATTTCTACAGCAATATTTTGAGGAAGTGACATTCCAACAGCACTTCTAACTCCAATACCATTTTCACTACCAAAAATATCAACCATTAATTCACTAAATCCATTTATAACATATGGATAATCTCTAAAATCAGGAGTTGCATTAACCATCCCTAAAACTTTTACTAAACGTTTAATTTTAATTTTGGGATCAAGATTTGAAACCATACTTGATAACATAGTAAGACCAACTTGTCTTGCAGCTTTTTTTCCTTTTTCACGATCAAGATCTAATCCAACTTTACCAACAATCAATTTTCCATCTATTTTTAATGGTCCATGACCTGAAATAAAAAGATAGTTGTCTACAATTAAAAGAGGTCTATAAACCCCTGCAGGTTTTGGGGCTTTAGGTAAGACTAGCCCTAATTCTTTAATTCTATTCAATAAATCCATTTTAATTAAATTAAATTATTTAAAATTAAAACTCCTATAAGTCCCGTTATACCAATAGAAGTTTCCATAACTGTCCAAGTTAAAAGTGTCTCTTTTACACTTAAATTAAAATACTCTTTAAATAACCAAAACCCACTATCATTAACATGAGATAACATTAAACTTCCTGAACCAATTGCTAAAACCATTAATTCTGGACTTACAGTATTACTTTGAACCAAAGGCAAAACAATTCCAGCAGTAGTTAAACCAGCTACTGTAGCAGATCCAACTGAAAATCTTATTAATGTTGCTATTAACCATGCTAAAATTAAGGGAGAGAAATCTGACATTTCTAACAATTTACCAATATAATTACTTACACCACTGTCAATTAAAATTTGTTTCAATGCTCCTGCTCCTGCTATAATAAGTAAAACCATAGTAATTCCTGAAATAGATTTTGTGAAAATTTTCATTATTTCATCCATTTTACTTCCTCTAGACAATCCTAAAGTATATATAGATAATAAAACTGAAAATAGTAAAGCAATAACAGGATTCCCTATAAATTCAATTAATGAATAGAAGGCCGATTTATTTGATACAAATTCTAATATTATAGTCGAAGAACCTATCAAGATTACTGGAAGTAAAGCTGTAAATAGACTTATTTTTAAACCAGGTAATTCATCTTCAGCAAATAATTTTTTTGCCATAAACTCTTTTAAAGGTTTCGCATTTACTTTACTTAAAAATTTTGTTAAAATTGGTCCTGAAATAATTATTGTAGGAATTGAAACTAAAATTCCATAAATAAGAGTTTTACCCATATCTGCTTCAAACATCACTGTTAATGCTGATGGGGCAGGATGAGGAGGTAGAAAACCATGAGTAACAGAAAGTGAAGCTAACATTGGAAGAGCTATTGTTATTAAAGGGATTCCCGTTGCCGAGGCTACCGTAAAAACAAGTGGAACTAAAATTACAAATCCAACAGAATAAAACATTGTAATTCCTACAATAAATCCAGTTAACATGACAGCCCATTTAGTATTCCTAACTCCAAAGAGTCTAATTAATCCATTTGTTATTTGTTGAGCTGCTCCACTATCAGCAACAATCTTACCCAACATAGCTCCTAATCCTAAAATCATAACTAAAAATCCTAAAGTGTTTCCTATTCCTTTCTCAATCGACTCAATTACATGAATTAAATCCATACCTTGAGCAATTCCTACACTTAAAGAAACTAGAATAAAAGCTATAAAAGCATTTATCCTAAAAAATATAATTAATAAGAATAAAAGAATTATTCCGAGACTAATAATAAATAATGGCATAATTGTCTAAATTTATAAAATGGACAACATTAAATGAAGAATTTATATTATTAATTTCATTTAATAATAGCAACTATTTGTGTTAAAAAAATTTGTAATACTATTTCTGTTTTCAATTATCTCATTATCCCAAAGAGGAAATACTGGCGATAAAGTCTTTGCACATAGATTTCCTCCAGATGTATTTAATAAAGTTTCAAATTCATCTTTAACTATTTCAAATAACGTTGAACACGATGTAATTGTATTAATTAGGGATCACTACAAAAAATATTTAAGGCATGTTTACATCAGAAATGGAGATTTTTTTACTTTTGAAGACATTCCGATCACAAGACTTTATGTTCAATTTAAATCTCTTGAATTTTTCTTCGAGGATAGGGAAAGAACTGTAATTAACTACAGTGAACAACATACATTTAATTTCTTTTATGATGCCTCTATGACAGAAAATTATTTTAAAATTTCTGAGGAAGAATTTTTTAAACCCTAAGCTATGTTATTAATAATAAAATCTTATATAATAGATTTATTATATTTGATTTTAGCTTAAATATTATAAATTTTATTTATAAAGTTTCTTAATGCTGAGCCATTTAGAATCAATGAACTAAATGAAACATTGAAAAAAATTCAAAATTTTTAAATTGGATAGATAATGAAATAAAATTATATTTTTACTGCCTAAAAATTTCTTAAAAATGAAAGTATCAAAATTTCCTTGCAATATATTTCTGCTAATAATTATTACTTTATTTAGTTGTAATAAAAATTTGAAAAAAAATTCAATTGATAGTAAAGTTTCATCACTATTATCTAAAATGACATTGGAAGAAAAAGTAGGTCAAATGACTCAAATTAATATATCTGTTATTACTAAAGGAAAAGATAAATTTGGAGCATATGAACCTGTTGAAATTGATATTGATGCAATTGAGAAAGCAATAATAAAATATAAAGTTGGATCTGTGCTTAATGCTCCAAATAATAGGGCAAGATCTCCAAAATTTTGGAACAATATTATTGGAGAAATTCAAGAAGTAGCTAAGAAAACAAGATTATCTATCCCAATAATTTATGGAATTGATAATATTCATGGTACTACATATATAGCTGGTGGAACAATGTTTCCTCAACAAATTACTACTGCAGCAACATGGAATCCTAAAAATGCATATGAAATGGCAAAAATTACGGCTTACGAAACAAGAGCAGCAAGTATTCCATGGAATTTTTCACCTGTTCTTGATCTTGGTCAAGATCCAAGATTTCCTCGTCAATTTGAAACATTTGGTGAAGACCCTTACCTAGCTAAAGTTATGGGAGTAGAAATGATTAAAGGATATCAAGGAATAAATAATGAAATTGATTCACAATTTTCAGTTGCTGCATGTATTAAGCATTTTCTTGGATACCAAACAACTATATCAGGAAAAGCATAGAACACCATCTTACATTCCTGAACATGTTTTAAGAGAATTACATTTACCCCCTTTTAAAAGTGCTATTAATGCTGGTGCAAGATCTATAATGATTAACTCCGGATTAATTAATTCAATCCCAGTTCATTCTAGTAAATACATTTTAACAACTCTTCTTAAAAATGAACTTGGTTTTAATGGAGTTGTTTTGACTGACTGGGAAGACATTAATAAACTTGTTGATAGAGATAAAATTGCATCATCTCTCAAAGAAGCAATTAAAATTGCTATAAATGCTGGAATAGATATGTCAATGGTTCCATATGATTACGAACAATTTTGTGAAAACTTAGTTCAACTAGTAAATGAAGGTGAAGTCCCTATGACAAGAATTGATGATGCCGTTTCAAAAATTTTAAAATTAAAATTTAAATTAAACCTTTTTGAAAAACCTTTAAGTAACCCCGAAGATTATAGTGAATTTGGATCATCAAATCATCGTAAAAAAGCATTTAATTCAGCTGCAGAAGCAATTACATTATTAAAAAATCAAGATAATATTTTACCTATAAAAAAAGGGAGGAATATTTTAGTAGCTGGTCCTAATGGAAATTCTATGAGGACTTTAAATGGTGCGTGGTCATATTTCATGGCAAGGAGAAAAAACTGACCAGTATACAGAAAAGTATAACACTATATTCGAAGCTTTAAAAAATAAGTTTGGTTCAAAAAAAGTTACTTTCTCTCCTGGTATATCTTATCCTACAAATGAAGACTACGATGAAGAACCCAAATGGGAATATTATCATCAATTCAAAGATAAATTCAATTACACTGTAAAAGCCGCAAAAAATTCAGATTTAGTAATTCTTTGTCTTGGAGAAAATTCTTACACTGAAAAACCTGGAGACCTAAATGACTTAACATTAAATTCTCTCCAAATTGAATTAGCTAATGCTGTAATTAAAACTGGAGTCCCTGTCATATTAATTATTAATAGTGGTAGACCAAGAATAATTTCAAAAATTGCAAATAAAGTTAAAGCAATAGTAAATATTTATCTGCCTGGAAATTATGGGGCAGATGCATTAGCAAGTATTCTATCAGGAGAGATTAATCCTTCAGGAAAATTACCTTATTCCTATCCTTTATATTCAAATTCTTTAATTCCTTATAATTATAAGCCCTCTGAAATCCAAAATAATTCACAAGGAGCTTACAATTATCTTGGAGAAGTCAAAAATTTATATGATTTTGGTTATGGTTTATCTTATTCAAAATTTGAAATGGATAATTTTAAAATCAACAAAAATGAACTAAGCAAAATTGATACTTTAAAAATATCAATAGACGTCACCAATACAAGTTCTATAAAAGGAAAAGAAACAATTCAAGTATTCTCAAAAGATCATTATGCAAGTATAACTCCTGATTTTAAAAGACTACGAAGATTTAAAAAAATTGAATTAAATCCTTTAGAAACTAAAACTGTTAATTTTTCTCTTCCTATTAATGAACTATCATTTGTAAATGAATCAAACAATAAAATAATAGAAGCAGGTTCTTTTGATATAATAATAAATAATCAAATTCAAGAAATTAAAGTAAACTAATCTAATTTTTTGGATAAATCACATTTTGAATTTCTCTCCAATTAACAAGCTTAATATCATTCTTTTTTATTAATTTTTTTATTTGTTCTGATTTTAATGCATCATAATCAAGTTGTCTCCATAAAGACCCAAATTCAGGGTGATCGACTGTTACAGCCCTTAGTTCATTATCATCATATCCTAAATGAACTAGAATAACAGTTAATCCTGGTTTTAGAGTATTTATTTTAAAAGAATATTTTTTTATCCACTCATTTAAATTATAATCATTAACTAACATTTGATCCACTTCTTTTTTCGCAATATTTTTTTCTACAAATTCTTTGTCAGAAATAGGATACAACATATAAAAATCATCCACAAGAACTACATGTTCAGGCTTAGAGAAATCCTTGTCAAAAAAAGCATGAACTCTGGGTGGAACAAAACTTATTAATTTATTTTTATGAGCTACTTCCAAATAAACCTTAAATAGTTCTTTTTTTATAAAAAGTGACCCCATGTGAGTGTCTATATGAGATGGATTTAAACCAACAAATCTGGATAAATCAATTTGAGCTTGAATTTCTTTTCTTACCTCCTCAGGATCAGCTTTAAAAAAAACATCAGTTGTATTATCATAAAAATGATTTACATCATTTAATAATGAAAGTATTTCATTTGAAGATGAAACACCATTCCATTTATAATTTTTCCATTCAGATGTCAAAGTTAAATGAAGTCCCAAATCAAATTCTGAATTTTTCTTTGAGAAATCAACTACTTCCATTAACCATGGACATGGAACCATTACACTTCCAGAATTAATTGAAGAATTTATAAAACCTTGAAAAGAAGCTGTTGTTACAGAGTTAGACATTCCAATATCATCTCCATGAATAATCAAAAGTTTTGCGTTTTTTTTATAACCTAGCTTTTGTGCTAAATTTTTTGTTTGGGAAAAAACAAATGATAACCCACTTAAAAAAAATAAGAATAAAAATAAAATTCTACTCATAATTAATTTTTTTAATAAAATAAGAAAATTATTTTAATTAATTTCATTTTCAATTATTTTTAAATAACTTTTTTAATGATAAAATAATTTTTTTGCAAGCCAGAATATTTATATTTTTAATGCGGAAATATTATCTATAAAAATATGGGACTTGTTTTTTATGTAACTATAATTACAACAATCTTAACTTTAGCATATATTTTGAGAGATATGTATAAGAATTAATATACTCCATTTTAATCTTTTTTCTAATTTAATAACTCCAAAAAGTTTTCACTATTTCATAAAGATTAATGAAATAATAGATTATTTTGTATATTTAAATATCATTAAGTTTAAAAACTTATAAATATATCGTTCAATGGAAGTAGAATTATTGATTGTACTGATTTTTGTGGCTTGTTTATTAGGTGGTGTTTATTGGTATGCGGGTTATTCAACTAGATCTGGATTTGCAAAAGATGAAAATCAAAACTTTATACCTGATGCTTGGGAAGAAAAATACAGTTGGCTTTTTAGCTCAAAAGGATTAATCATGTTAGCTATAGGTATTGGTATTGGTTTCATGTTAGCCAAAGTAATTGGATAATGAAATTAAAGTCTACCTGAAGCTTCAGCAAATTTTTTGACTTTCAACGCTTGAGCAGCGGATATATCTGCGTTTATTGCTGATTTTCTTATACTAATTCCTTTTTTTAATTCATTTAAACATTTATGATTTTTGAATTTTTTAAAGAATTGATCTAATGATAACTTAGGTTTCTTTCCTCCAACATTTTTATAACGACCTTTAAGCCTAGCCTTATCAATACCCTCTTTTTGCCTTTGTTTTCGAATTTCTTCATCGTTTTCAAATAAAGAAATCAAAAAATTTAATATTGTTAATGATACTACATTTGATGATCTATCATCATTTTTAGTCCTAATATTTTCTTTTTCAAAACAAACATTAACACCTCTATCATCAAAAACTTTAACAGTTTTTAAAATGTCTAACTTATTATTCCCAAATTTACTAAATGATGAAACTATTAAAGTGTCCATTTGACTATTTTCAACCATTTTAATAATAATTTTATAATTATTTCTTTTAGTAAAAGGCATTGTTCTTGGACAAATGTCAGTAATATTTAAAATTTGATCGCCATTTGGCAAAACTGATAGACGTGGCTTTCTTATATCTGTATCAGAAGATATCTCTAATTGATTGTATTTAAGTATTTTCATAAAATATCGTACTATATTAATACATACTACAAATATAATACATTTTAAAATAACATTTTATTTAATGTATATTATTAATACATACTTATAAAATAGCACATTGCTATTTTCGTAAAAGCGAATCTAAATACTTTCTATTAAGATAATTACCGTTTCTTATAACTGCTTCAATTTTTTTAGTATTGTTAATAATATTTAGAGGATTTTTTAAAAGAATTATTAAATCAGCAATTTGACCAACCTTTACAGAACCCAACTCATCTTCCATTCCGAAATATTCTGAAGGATTATAGGTTGCTGCTTTTATAGAGTCCAGATTTGAAAGACCAGCTTCGGAAAGCATCGCAATTTAATCGTGAAGACTAAGTCCAGGGATTAAAAAAAATATTGGAGCATCAGTTCCTGCCATAAATTTTACACCTTTTTTATCCATCAAATTAATTATACCCATAGCCCAATTCGAGTAACTTTGCCTTTTTTTATCTACTTCATCATCTATTTCAGAAATTTTATCAAGCCATTTTTCTCTAATTTCAAAAGGAATAGAATTAAAATTTTTCTTCCAACTATCTTTTTTAAAAGTTTTATTCGCAAAGGTTCTGTACAAAAATAATGTTGGGATTTGCCAAGTTTGATTCTTGGCTAATACACCAATGACTTCAATAAGCTTAATATAATCAATATCATCAATAGCTTTCATTCTTTGAAGATTATGAATTGATGATCTTAATCCCCCCCTGATAACCCCTTATCATTTTTTAATAAATTTTTTCTTGCATCCAATAATTTGTCAAAATTTTTAGACACCGACAATTCTAGATTTCTAAGATTTTCCATACTATTTAGACCTAAATTTAAAACACTTATAACATCCATGCTTAGAGGGACATGACCAGTCAATTTTAAATTATTTTATTTGGCAATATTTGTTAAGGCTTTAAATTGATTTGAAGTTAACATTTCATATGCCTATAGAAAATCAACTTTTTTTTCAATTAAAGATGAAACTTTATTTATCAAATCCTTTTCTGAAAAAGTTTGAATAGACAAAGGAGGATATTGCTCGCTTGACCCATCATAAACATTGTATTTTCAATCAATAAGAGGTCCAGCAACCATTATTCGAGGAGTAATATTTAGTTTGTTTTTTGATTCTAATTTAAATTTATTTACAAAATCTATATCGCCACTCGTATCTCTTACACTTGTCACTCTATAAGCCAAAAAAAGATCTGACATTGATTCAGCTAATGACTCTTCATAAGCAAAGTGAACATAAGCATCCCAAAGCCCAGGAATCAAAAATTTATTTTCACAGTTATAAATTATATTTCTTTCTGACAATTTTAATTTACTTGATTCGAATATTTTATAAATCTTATTTGCTTTTATTACAACAGTCATATTTTTTTTTAACCATAATTTAGATCTATAATTGAAATATTTTCTAAACAATACGCATTTTCATAGTAAACAGAATTATCAGAACATGAAATAAAAAATAAAATGATAATAATTAATTTTATATGCTTGCTTATACAAAATATTAAATGATCATAAAAAGTTTTCATTATATCCATTTTTAAACTTAAACTAAGTAATAATAGTAAAATATAATCATTATAAAGTTACTATTTAATTGATTTTTTTATATTAGACATATACTAGATAAAAAATTAATTCAAATGAGTTTTTCAAGAAGAAAGTTTATATCAAATTCAGCAGGTTCAATTGGTCTTTCAACATTGATCGGATCTATTTTATCTTCATTTATTGAAGAAAAAACCAAAAAAAAGAAAAGTATTATAACTGCTAATAGTACAATATTATTTCAAGGAGATTCAATTACTGATACAGGAAGAGAAAAAAAATTAGAGCTTCCAAATAATGCTAATTCATTTGGTAATGGATATGCTTTTTTGGCTGCTTCAAGTTTATTAAATTCTTTACCCAAAGAAAATTTAAAATTATACAACAGAGGAATAAGTGGAAATAAAGTTTTTCAACTCTCAGATAGATGGGAAAAAGATTGTTTAGCACTAAAACCAAATATTTTAAGTATACTTATTGGCGTTAACGATTATTGGCATACAAGAGATGGAAATTATAATGGCACTGTGCAGACTTATGAAAATGATTATATAAAATTACTCGAAAGAACAAAAAAAGAACTTCCTGATATAAAAATAGCTGTCTGTCAACCCTTTATTTTATCAGGAACTTCAGCCGTTGATGATTCTTTTATAAAATCATTTAAAGAATACCAGATTAGTGCAAAAAAAATATCTGATGAATTTAAAACCTTATGGATTCCTTTTCAGGAAATTTTCAACGAAGCTATAAAATATGCTCCTGCTAAATATTGGCTTTATGATGGTGTTCATGCAGCTATGCCGGGTGCTCAACTTATGGCTAATGCTTGGCTTAAAATTGTTTCCTAATTATGTTTTCTATTAAGCCAAATTTTAACTCAAAAAAAAATGGAGTATAATATTGACTTCTATATTTTAATTGCAGCAGTAATAATTTTATTTTTTAGTTTAATCTTTATGAAAATTAAACTAAATAAAATTTCAAAAAATTTAGAGCAAAAAAAACTTGAATTAATTAGCACAACGAATTTTATTTCACAAAGAAATGAATACTTGAAATCTCTTCTTAATAAAATCAAAAATCTAGAAAAAGATTCTAATTCAGACAATTCTTCTGAATTAATTTCTAATAATATTAAAAGAAATATTGATAATATAATTAATAGTGAAAAAACATTCGAAAGTTTTGAAAAGCAATTCACAAAAATATACCCATATTTTTTTAAAAAACTTATAGAAAAACATGGAAAATTAACTTCAACTGATTTAAGACTATGTGCCTATCTAAGAATAAATCAAAACTCAAGTGAAATTGCTCAAATTACTGGAGCATCAATTAGAACTATAGAGAGTCAAAGATACAGATTGAAAAAAAAACTTAATCTTAACCCAGAAATTGATATATTAAATTATCTCATCACCCTTTAAAATCTACTTAAAAACACTACAATATTAGAGAAAAGAAATATATCCTTCCAAATTAGTCAGTCATTAATAAATTTGTTTTTTATTAATACAATCGAAATGATGAAATTTTATAAAAAAGAACAATAAAAACAATAGAAAGCCAAATAAATCGTTTTAAAGAAATTAAGATTTAATAATTTTTATAATTTAAAATAGATTAATTTTGAAAAAAATAAAAGGATTAACAGCAGTCATAAACTTTAGAATATTTATTGTCACTTTAACTACACTAATAGCCTTTTATATTTGTTATAAATATGATCTAAAATTTATGCTAATTTTAATGTAATTAGTATAGTTATCGTATTCCCTTTAATTTTTACAACTACTGGTGCTTATCAAAAAAGACAAGATGCACTAAGATTACTTTCTGACTGTAGAGCTAACCTTATCGGAATAAGTGACTATTTCAAGACTGTTTACAAAAGGCCCAAAGAAAACATAATTAAGTTTAACTCCCTATTATCTTTAGTTTCAAAACATCTTTACCAAATGCTAACTGATAAATCAAAAAAAACTACAGTCGATGACATTAGAAATGATATGAAAATATGAATCGCTTTAACGAAAGAGAAAAGACAGTTTAATTGGCACAAAAAGAGAGATCTCAAAATGTGTCGAAAACCTTAATGCCTTAAACATACATGGCACACCTAGCTCACTAAGATCCTACTGTTTATTTTTTATTTTTATTTTCCTTTTATATATGTTCCTGCTTTATTTAATCATTCATTTGTTGAAGTAACTATTACCAACCTAATAATAATAATGATTTTATCAGTGCTAATAAGTTTTGTGTTAATGGCCTTATATAATATTCAGTTATACATTGAAAATCCATTTGACCAAAAAGGTCTTGATGATATCAAAACAGAAATCTTTAAAATAAAAGATGAAGAAATCAATTAAGAAATTAATTTGGCATTAGCATCATTTTTTGACATGAGTATTCCTCTACTTTTTCTTTTGAAAAATAAATAGGAAAATAATTATCTTTAGCCCAAGAATC
>Ga0310124_10000677_pt1 | contig 23808 bp, 24 predicted proteins | sample CB11b_AW_Bot5_MG_FD_203507 | JGI IMG/M metagenome (GOLD analysis project Ga0310124, IMG submission 203507) | Marine microbial communities from Western Arctic Ocean, Canada - CB11b_AW_Bot5 | ecosystem: Environmental > Aquatic > Marine > Oceanic | place: Canada: Western Arctic Ocean | collected...
CTGGAAAACAAAGAGCGGACACGACCGCAAAAGATTGTCCGCCAATGTCTTGTGCCAGTATCCTACTTGTCTACACTAGAAGGCACGAGAGATCCTTGCCTTCATCGACCATCCGTCCGACGAAGGCTCGAGCGCCGCTGGATCATCGTCGAGAGCGCGGGCAAACTCCAGGCGCACACCGTCGTCCACCGTGCCCAGAGAAAATCCAACTGTTCTTTTCCACTCCGGTCCGGTCTCCACGCCCAGGGCCAGATCACGGAATCCGACAGATGGATCGGAGCGGTCATCAGCAAACCAGGCAGCCCCGGCGCCGTCGATGTAGATACGAATGACACCACCATCGACATCACTCGCCAATACAGCCGCTACATGGTGCCAACTGCCGGTCCGCACCGCGCCCCGGGGGGTGTCGCGATAGATGTGGCCACGGTGTTGCCGACTGACCGGCGTCGAACTGAGATGCACGGACCCACTGTTCAGGAACAGACCGAACTCACTGTTGACTGCCATCTGGCTGATCCCCCTTCCACATCAGCGCCTGCCAGCCCGCCAGTCTGTCAGCCCGGAGCCATGCCGAGGCGGTAAATGCACTGGCGCTGTGAAGTCTCGGCATGGCTCCGCCACTTCCAGATGTGCCCCGCCCCCTTCCAATCCCAGAACCAGACTTGTCACAGCCTCGGCGTGCATGGGCGCAAGACCGAAGCACCGTCGCTATGCCGGCCACGCGGTGCCAACGGCACTGCGTAGAACGGCAAAAGGCGTTCTGGATCAGACTCTCAAGAACGCCCTTCTGTCCACGGCCTTTTTCGAAAGCTGAGGCTCTAGGTCCCGGTGAGTCCGTGTTTGCGAAGGTTGTGGCGAAAGCGATCATAGGTAAGCCCCAGGGCGGCGGCGGCATCTTTCTGACTGCCGTCGCACCCGTCTAGGGCGCGCTGCAGAATGCCACGTTCGATGGCCGTCATCTGCTCATCAAACGTCCCACTTGTGGCCTGGTTCCCATCCTGTGACTGGCCACCCACTTCAGGTGGCAGATCGACGGCTGTGACGATCTCCCCTTGCGCCACACACAGGGCCCGCTCGACGGCAAATTTCAGCTCCCGCACGTTGCCCGGCCAGCCATAGGCTTCCATCATCGTCAGTGCTTCGTTGCCGAAGACCCGTAGCGGAATCGACGGCACTTCACTGGCCAACTCACGGGCAAAGTGATCCACCAATGGCCGGATATCCTCCCGTCGATCGCGCAACGGTGGCAACTGGACTTCGGTGAAGCGCAGACGATCGTAGAGATCGGCGCGGAAGCGGCCAGCACTGATCTCGGCTTCCAGATCGGTGTTCGTCGCCGCCACGACACGCACATCGACCTTGATCGTGCGATTGCCACCGATGCGTTCGAACTCCTGGTATTCGAGGACCCGCAACAGGTTCTGCTGAAACTCCAACGACGTGTTGCCGATCTCGTCGAGAAACAGGGTCCCACCATCAGCGGTCTCGAAGCGCCCACGCCGAGTGTCACTGGCGCCGGTAAAGGCACCTTTTTCATGACCGAACAGTTCCGATTCAAGCAAGGTTTCGGACAAGGCTGCACAGTTCAACTTGACGAAGGGACGTTCGGCACGCACCCCACCATAATGCAGGGCGGCAGCGATCAGTTCCTTACCGGTACCCCGTTCGCCGCGCACGAGCACAGGACGCGGGATCGAGGCGATCTGCTCCACCTGCTGGAGAATGGTCTCGACTTTGGGACTGACGCTGACGATACGATAACGGCTCCCAAGCTCAGAACGGTAGAAGACGTTCTGTGCACCCAGTGCCTCATTCTCCGCCCCGAGGGCATCGTTCTCCGCCTGCAGCCGCGCATTCTCACGCAGGACATGGAGCATGCGCTCCACCTTCTCCATACTCAGCTCGAGTTTGTCCTCGACGAACAGGTCCTTCTCGATGAAGTCGGCGGCGCCCCCCTGTACCGCAGCGACGGCACTGTCCACGCTGCCCTTGCCGGTGAGAATGATGACGGGAAGATTCGGGCGGAGACTGCGCAGTTGTTGCAGAATCTCCAGACCATCCGGTTCGCCGGCGCCAAAGTCCAGGTCGAGGACGACGAGCTCGACGGCTTCGCCATCGGCCTCGATCTGGCTCAGCAGTTCGCGTCCCGAGGAGAAGACCTCAGTCTGCTTGCCACGCGCCCGCAGTTTGTCGGCGAGCAGGTCACGGACCTCGCGCTGATCATCGGCGATCAGAACCCGTCCACCGGCGCTCACAAGGCACTCCCTGCGAGGTTGTCGGGGGTGTCGGCGTCGAAGTTCACGGGTAGATCGAAACGAAAGACCGTGCCATGCCCAACCCGACTCTTGACCCGCAACTCCCCGTGGTGGGCCTGGGCGATACGCCGTGCAATGGCGAGGCCGTAGCCATTGCCATGGTCCTTGGTCGTGTATCCGGGATCAAAAATGTGCTCGAGAAGTTCCTCGGGAATGCCCACCCCGTCGTCCTCAACTTCGATGTAGACGACCCCTGCGGGGTCATCATAGCCGACACCAAGAGCGACCTGACCCGGCGCCTCAGCCGAAGAGACGGCGTCCAGGGCATTGACGCACAGATTCGTCACGGCCTCACGCACCAGTCGCTCGTCGGCTTCGATGCGTGGCACCCCTTGCTGAACGCGAACAGGAATCACCCTCCCCCCGTCGATGACGAGAGCGTCAGCGACACGCTGAACAATACGCGCGGCGTCGACGAGACTCGTGTAGATCTGGTCTGGCGTCATCGCCGACAGATAGCCGACCCATTCTTCGTACAGGCGCTCATGTTCGGCTTCAAGCTGCTGCAGAGCCTCACCCGCTTCGACCATATCCGCCGCGGACGGCTGCGTCGGCTGCGCCAGCTTGCGCGCGATTTGACGCAGCCGACTGCCAACGACGCCGATCAGATTCTTCAACTGATGGCCCTTGGTGTACAACCCCCGATAGACCTGCTCTCGTCCCAACTCCACCAGTTCCTGCGACAGGCGGGCCAGCACCTGGGGTGCCCGCGCCTCAAACTCCTCGACGATGTGGGCATACTCGGCGGCAAGGTCGGCGGGCTTGACATGCTCGAAAAAGAGCCGCGCCAGATCGGAGTGGGCGGCTCGGAAGTCGGGGTCCAGCTGTAACGCAACTTTGAATTCACCGAGGGCACTCAACGGCTGGTCCGTGCGCATCAGCAACTGACCGAGATGGTTGTGACCTGCGGCGGAAAGGGGATTGAGTGCCAGTCCACGACGGAAGGCGGCGATGGCGCACTCCGTGTCATGCGTGCCATCCCCTTCGGCGTACAGACCGCCGAGCGCAAAAGCGACTCGATCGCCACCGGCGACGAGGGAAGGATCACTGTCATCCGCCTCGATGAGGAGCTCGAGATGATCGATGGCCTGCTGCCGCAGTGCGCCACGGCGACGCCCCTGCCGTGCATACAACAAGGCCAACTGAAATCGCGCCTCCAACCAACCAGCAGTGGCGGCCGCCTCCAGACCCTCGATGCCCTCGGCTTCGGCACCTGCCTGCACCTGAGCCATCCCACGCAGAAACAGCACCTCACCCCGTAGACGCGGTCTGTTGTCCTCTGTCTCCGCCAGCGCCTGTGCGAGGATCTCGATCGCCTCAGCCCAGCGCTGCTCGCGATAGAACTGGCGCCCCGACTGCAGTTGCTCTGGGACGGCGTCTTCTGGCGCCGCATAAACAGTCGACATCTATCTAGTTATCGGTATCAGGCCTTCAACAGCCTCAGGCCACCCCAGATCATGCCACCCACTACAGCGACGGACAACACAGCCCAGATGACACCAAGAAACATCTTGAACGCGAACCACCCCCCTACAGCGAGGAGCAAACCACCAAGAATTTTGATCAGCATCTCTTTCTCCCTTCTTCTGTCAACCGGATACCGCGCGCTGCGAATCCGCAGCGGGGACTCCATCACGCTCCGAACGATCCATCTTGTCGCTGACGGAGATCACTATGTCCAGTACGTCCCGCAGCCGCGCCTCGACCTCGTCGAGGCGAGCCGAGATTTGACTCTCATCCACGGCTGAAATCGACTCACGCTTCGTTTTCAAGTGGGTGTTCAACGCCCTGATCAGACCGGATACCAGAATGATCACGGCGATGCCGAGCAGAATGGTAAAGGGCACAGTCATGGGACTCATGGCCTGCCCCCGGCGTTGTCGCGCTGGCTCTCTCGCCCTCCCACTGATCGACCTTTTCACTCAAAGCGATCATGACGTCCTGGGTGTCGGTGAGTCGCCGTTGGATGGCCTCCAATCGCTGGTGCCGCTGGATGGGACGGGAGCGGAATCGGTCGGACGAAGAATACGACACTCGCTATGAGCGTCAGGACGGCAACCCTTCAATCAGATCCCAGAATCCATGGGCATCCGAGACGATCAATACGCCCAGTGCACCCCAGAGCCAGGGCGAGGGCCAGCGAAAAATCGAGGGAACAGTCATGCCAGAATCCTTTCGTGCCACCTGCCGCCACCTTGTCCGTATAGGACGTCGGGAAAGCGGTAGATCATGATGCCTGCGTCAGAAACTTCGATTTCGATGAACCCACCTTCGGCGAGGCCCCGTAGAATCTCTTCGCATTCGGCCGCTGTCAGGCCGGTCTCGGTGGCGGCCTCCATCACCGTGAGTCGTCCGGCACGCTGACTGGCCAGACGCAGAATACGATTCTCGTCGATTCGGGCTCGCACCTGGCGCGCACCTTCGTGTAGTCGGCGCGACAGATACCAGGTGATGGCACCGACGGCGACGATGCCGACGCCGACGGAGAGAGGCTCCTGCCACTGCCGATTTTCGATCCGGGTGCTGACACCCAGCAGCACGAGTCCCAACCCGGTGGGCAACAGAAGGACCGTCCAGAATGTGAGGACCAGGGCCCCCGCCCGTTTCAGTTTGCTGTCGATGGTGTCGCCCCAGCGTGACATGGCTCTAGGCGCCGGTGCTCTGAGAAGCGGCACGCTCGCTGAGCAGGCGATCCTTCAAGGCTCGCAGTTCCTCCTCGACGGAGGCACCCCGGTCGAGGTCACGTACACGGCGCTCGACATCGTCGATGTCGGATGCGACCTCGGCGTGGGCCTCGGCCACCGCCTCGCTCTCCTCGACACGCTGTTCGAACCGTTCGAAGCTGGAGAAAGCGTCGTCACCAAGGCCGTGGAGGGACTTTGCCAGTTTCTTGCGCGCCTCGGCGGCACGATGGCGAGCCATCAGTGTACCCTGACGGGTACGGGCCTCTTCGAGCTTGCCTTTCAACTCGCGCAACTGCTCGCGCAATTGCTGCGCCGTCTTGCGGCTTTCCTCGACAGCGGGAGCCAATTCTTCCACGGTACGCTGCAGGACCGTTTTCCGTTCCAGCGCCCGGCGTGCCAATTCGTCCTCATCAGCCTCGACGGCGCGCTCCGCCTTGCGCTGCCAGTCCTGCGCCTGATTGGCTCGTTCGTCATGCTGCCGCTCAAGGCGCTTCTGATTGGCCACCGCGGTACCCACCGAAGCAGTCGCCTTGTTCACCGCTTCTTCCATCTCACGGATCATCTGGCGAATCAGTTTCTCCGGATCCTCGGCGCGATCGAGAGCCTCGTTGAGGTTCGAGCGCAGGATATCGGTCATCCGTGCGAACATTCCCTTTGCCATGGTGCTTCCTCTTCTCGTCCAGTGCCTGCAGTGTTAAGGTAACGCCTGAAGTGGTCCCTCTCCACTGGCGATGATCTATTCTCTCTCCCTGCTACGCAAGGTCGGTGCCAGCCGTCACAAGCAGACCTAATAGACTGATCTTAACACTTTGTAATATAACATCTTAGGACGTTCCAACAGAACCTGGATGGGCGCTGGGCGAGGCCCCCGCTGGCGGCGTCTGCCGCCACTGACTCCTGATCGAGTGGCGGCGACCGCCACCGACCGGAGACTGGCCATGCTTTTCGGCAACACCACGAATGCCTTACTTGCTGCACATGTATGTCATGATCGGTCTCGCACTTTATGTGCTCGTCATGCTCGGCATCGGTCTCTATGCGAGCCGTCGCGTCAGCGACTCCGCCGACTACCTGGTCGCAGGCCGGCGACTGTCGCTGCCCTTGGCGACGGCGACGTTGTCGGCCACCTGGTTTGGTGGCGGACTGTGCATCGGTGCCGCAAGCGCCGCCTATGGGGGGGGGGTTCAAGCCGTCATCGCCGATCCCTTCGGCGCCGCCCTCTGTCTGTTCCTGGCGGGAGCGTTCTACGTGCGGGTCCTGCGCCGAATGGGCATCATGACCGTCGCCTCCTTCTTCACGAAGCGCTTCAACGGTCACGCCGGCGTCCTCGCCAGTCTGTGCACGATCCCGGCCTATATCGGTTGGGTGGCGGCTCTGATGGTCGCCTTCGGACGCATTCTACAGTCCTTGACTGGACTCGATCCCATGCTCGGTATCTGTGTCGGTGCAGGAGTCGTGCTCATATACACCTACGCCGGGGGCATGTGGGCGGTAGCCCTGACCGATTTTGTGCAGCTCATCATCCTCGTCGTCGGTATGATCTGTCTGACGCCGATTCTGTTGTCTGAGATGGGCGGCTGGTCGGCCATCGCCGCACAGATTCCGGCGGAACGCTTTGATCTTTATCCCCACGACGGCGACGCCTCGGCCTGGTTCGGATACGCCCGCAACTGGCTCGTAATCGGTCTCGGCAATCTCGCCGGGCAGGACCTCATTCAGCGCTCCCTGTCGAGTCGTGACGAAAAGGTGGCGGTGCGCTCCGCCTACCTGTCCGGCGTCATCTATCTGACCGTCGGCATGCTGCCCGTCCTGCTCGGAATGGCAGGCGCCGTGATCCTGCCCGATCTCGTGGATCCGGACCTGGTGATGATGGAACTGGCGCAGATGTATCTGCCGGCGGCGGCTTTGGTGCTGTTCACCGGCGCCCTGCTGTCGGCTTTGTTATCGAGTGCGGACAGCGCCCTGCTGGCGCCGGCAAGCGTCATCGGCTGGGACTTGCTCCGCTGGTTTCGCCCCGACGCCTCCGAGGCAGCCAGTCTGCGCCTCTCCCGACTGTCGGTGGCCGCCTGTGGTCTCTTCGCCCTGGCTTTGGCCCTGCACCGCACATCGGTGTACGACTTGATGGTTGATTCGTGGTCCATTCTGTTGGCGACACTCTTCGTGCCCCTCACCGCCGGCATCTGGTGGGCGCGGACAAATGGCCCTGGCGCGCTGGCAGCCATAGGCATCGGTTTTGTCTCATGGCTTGTGCTGATGCGGGTCGCCCCCGACTGGCCCGCGGATCTGCTGGCCGTGCCCTTCGCCCTCGTCGCCCTGATCGTTGTCAGCCTGGCCACTGGCAGCACAACCCCACCCCGACCACTCCTGGACGTCGATGATGAGATCATACAGACCCGCCAGCGTGTGGGTTGGTAGGACGACTTTCTCCCGTCAATAGTGGCGGGAACCGGGGACCGGTTCCGTTATTCTATACCTATTAGCTAAAGTCCCTGAAACCAGGAGGTATCCCGGAAACATGGTCGGAAGAAGAACAATCAAGAAAGTCGGTTGCCTCACAGTCCTCGGCCTCGCGCTGGCGCTCACCAGTTGTGGCCCGAGTCCGACAAAAATCACCGATGACGGCGCCAAGATGATCCTGATCCCCGCCGGGCAGTTCCAGATGGGTGGGCAGCCGGAAGACGTGGAGGATCTACCCACCGGCCAGTTGCTGACATTCCATGCCGAACGTCCCGTGCATACGGTCAAACTCAGTACCTTCTACATCGACAAATTCGAGGTGACACACGCTCAGTATCAGAACTTCCTCGGAGCTGTCAGCGATGGTGAAAGCAAATGGAACCATCCCGATCAGGTCAGCGATACACACCAGCAACGTTATCTCACCGACGATCTGACGGGTGACACGCAGCCGGCGGTGGGCCTCAATTGGTTTGACGCCTATGCCTACTGCAAGTGGGCGGACAAGCGACTGCCCACCGAAGCGGAGTGGGAATATGCGGCGCGCGGCGGCGACGGTGTGCGCCGATACCCGTGGGGCCAGGACATGCCGAATGCCGACGGCATCTGGTGGGCGAACTACCGTTCAGAAGCAGGACCAGCCGCCGATGGCCACCGCCATACAGCTCCCGTGGGCTCCTACCCAGATGGCGTCAGCCCCTTCGGCATCATGGATATGTCAGGTAACGCCGAAGAGTGGGTGCAGGACTGGTATGGCGTCAATTATTTTCGCATGACGGACGGCGCCGAAGACCCAACCGGGCCCCTCAATGGGGACAAGAAAGTCATCAAGGGCGGCTCGTACCAGGCGCCGGCACATCAGATCCGTGTGGCCATGCGGTTATACGGAAAACCACACAACAATGGTCCGAGAATCGGCGTGCGCTGTGCCATGACACCCTAGAGCGTCAGGCACATTCATCATCGATCGACCTCACGCGAACAAAGGAACACCCAGCCATGAAGATGCACATCGGCGGTCAGTGGATAGACAAAGACGATAAGCTCGAAGTCCGCAATCCATTTGACGATCAGATCATCGATACCGTCCCAAAATCCACGCCCCAGGACGTCTCCGACGCCATCGCCACGGCGGTGAAAGGCGCACAGGTGATGCGCAGAATGCCTGCCTTCGAACGCTATCAGTTGCTCGACAAGGCGGCACGACTGATGTATGAACGCCAGGAGGAACTGGGCCAGACCATCACCCAGGAAGAGGGCAAGGTCATCGCCGAGGGCCGCGGCGAAGCGAGTCGCTCGGCAGAGACCATCACGCTGTCGGCGGAAGAGGCCAAACGGCTCACGGGGGAAACGCTGGACCTGACGGCGGCATCGAATGGCGCCGGAAAATTCGGCTTCACCCTGCGCGTGCCGTGCGGCGTCGTCGCCGCCATCACCCCCTTCAATTTCCCACTGAATCTCGTCTGCCACAAAGTCGGCCCGGCATTGGCCGCCGGCAACGCCGTCATCGTCAAGCCGGCGAGCGACACCCCCCTGTCAGCGATCAAGCTCGTCGAGATCCTGCTGGAGGCGGGCTTTCCCGCAGAGGCGGTCAGTGTCATGACTGGCTCGGGCGCCAGTATCGGTGACGCCATCGCCTCCGATCCGCGCATCCGCAAGATCTCCTTCACTGGTTCCCGGGACGTCGGTGAGCATATCTGTCGTACAGCAGGCTTGAAACGGGTGACGATGGAGTTGGGCTCCAACTCCCCCGTCGTGGTCATGGATGACGCCGACCTCGACAAAGTCGCCGATGGCGTCGCCGTCGCTGGTTTCGCCAACGCCGGTCAGGTCTGCATCTCCGCCCAGCGCATTCTTGTGGAGGACAAAGTGTATGGCGACTTCACCGAGGCCCTCAAGACGCGGGTCGAGGCAATCTCCACTGGCAACCCACTCGAAGAGGGTACGGCCATGGGTCCCATGATCCGTGAGTCCGACGCCGAGCGCGTCGAGAGCTGGGTGCAGGACGCCGTCGCCGGTGGCGCTCGTCTTGTCACCGGGGGCTCCCGCAGCGGCACCATGCACCAGCCGACGATCCTGGCCGACGTGGACCCGGGCATGCGCGTCTCTTGTGATGAGATCTTCGGCCCGGCAGTGGCCCTCACCAGGGTCGACGATATCGACGAGGCCATAGCCATCGCCAACGACACCAACTACGGGCTGAGCGCATCGATCTTCACCCAGGACATCGACCGCGCCATCAAATACGCTCAAGAAGTCGAATCTGGAAACATCCACATCAACTGGGGTACGATGTGGCGCGCCGACATGATGCCATACGGTGGCGTCAAGGACTCGGGCATGGGCAAGGAAGGTCCGAAATACACGGTTCAGGAGATGACGGAGACGAAGATGGTCGTCATCCACTGATCCGCTGCGTCTATCGCGCTTGTATTGACTCGACGAAGGCTTCGCGGATACGCCGCGTAATCGGCCCCGGTACGCCATCTCTGATGACGGCTTGATCGACGCCGATCACCGGCATCGCCTCTGTCGTCGTGCCCGCCAGAAAGACCTCATCCGCCTCCTTGTACTGCTCGACGGAGGAAAACTCCTCGCGCAGCTCGATCCCCAGCTCTCTGATCAGATCGATGAGCACACCTCGTGTGATCGATGGCAGAATATGCGGCCCGGGAGGAGAGGTGAAGACGACGCCCCCGGTGACACGAAAGGAACTCGTTGAGGAACCCTCCGTCACCCGATCCCCCTCATCTACGAGCAGTGCCTCGTACGCACCGGCCTCGTGAGCGAGTTGTTTTGCCAGGATATTCGGCAACAAGGCGATGGACTTGATGTCACAGCGTTTCCAGCGCAGGTCCGGCGATGTGATGACGGGCACGCCGGTCGCATGCAATTTGGGATCTGGCCGATACAATTGCTTGACCGTCATCACCACCGTCGGTTCCGGTGGCCGTGCCGGGAACTCGTGATGCCTTGGCGCCACGCCGCGCGTAATCTGGATATAGACGAGGGCTTCGTCGAAGTGGGCACGCCTGATCCCCTGCAGGACGATGTCGGGTAGTCCGGAAACATCGAAGTCGATACGGATCTCTTGCAGGCTGCGTTGCAGACGGTCCATGTGCGCCGCCATGGCGTATGGCCGCCCACCGTAGGTGGAGACGACCTCGTAGACCCCATCGGCAAACTGAAAGCCACGGTCCTCGATAGAGATCGTCGCCGCCTCGATGGGCAGGAAGGCGCCATTTACATACGCAACTTCGTTGCTCTCATCCATCACCCCTGGGCACCATGGGCAAGCCAAAGGGCATGATAATACTTCATCAGCCGGATGGCATCACCACTCTGCGGGATTTCGGCCAGGGTGAAACCCTCATAGCCGGAAGCGTTGAGCAGTTGGAACAACCGCGCCCATGGGTATTCACTCCACAGCTCGGTTATGTGTACCAGGCCGATCTCCTTCTCCAGTAGACGATAACTGGCATCGATCGACCCCGACGCATCCCGATCCTGCATGTTCGAGTTCCAGCAGGCGAACACGTTGTCAGAATCGGCGTGGTCGAGAATCGTGCGAATGTGCGGCGGCTCGCATGTCACCCGCCCGTGCACCTCCAGGCGGATTTCCACACCCACCTCTTTGGCGAAGGCACCACATTCGCCCAGGGCGCGTCCGATCTGCTCCAGTGTCTTTTCGATGGGCACGCCTTCATCTACATGGATCTTGTTTGGTCGCACCTTGACGCCGGGGCAGCCCACGTCCGCCGCCAGCTGTGCATAAGCATTTGTGCCCTCGATGTTGGCTCGCACTTCGTCAGCATCGACAGCATCATACTCGAAGGCGGAGCCGAGACCCGCCAACGCCACCGACGAATCGGCGAACTTCGCCTTCACAACATCTCGCTCTGCCGCACTCAACGTCACCTCAACGCCGTGGGCGTGCGTCGTGCGACACTCAACACCCTCAAATCCGGTCTCGGTGCAATTGGCAATGATCGTGTCCACATCCCAATCCTTGGCCAGCTGATAGGTGACCAGTCCCAATTTTGGTGCCATCGGTTCCCTTTCGAGGTCGTGTCAGTCCTGGGCGTGCCAGACTTCGGTAGCGAAAATCCCCTTCTGTTGCCGCAGATACTCCTGCTTTGTCAACGCCGGCCGGCTTTCGCCCTGCACCTGAAGCGCCAACGCCGCATCATTGCTGAGCAGATCGACTGCCATCATCGCCAATGCCTTCGCCGGCGCCAGATACCCCGCATTGGGATCGGCGATGGACCAGTCCTTGCCGTGGACGGTCCCGGCGGCTCCGGCCATCACCGGATGTAATACGGGCATGATCTGGCTCAGATCGCCGGCGTCGGTAGAGCCGCCAGAATGGGGCAACTCGCAGACCGTGCCCGCGCCAAAGAGACGCTCCGCGTTCTGCTTGAACAACCCCGCCAGTTGCCGATCGTTGGCCAGTGGCAGATAACCAGGCACGGTGTTGATCTCGACCGTACAACCGCAAGCCATGGCCGCCCCCTTCAGGCAGCGATCCACCTTGACCGCTGCGTCGAGCATGGCGGCAGCATTGCGGGCCCGTACATACGTCTCCAAGCGCGTCTCGGCGGGGACGATGTTGACGATGTCACCCCCCTTTGTAATGATGGGATGGACGCGTACACAATCTTCGTCGCGAAAGGTCTCGCGCTGCGCGTGAATGGCATGCAGGGCGATCGTGGCGGCGTTCAGTGCATTTATCCCCTGCTCGGGGGCCACGCCCGCGTGGGCCGCTTTGCCGCGGAAACAGATCGTCTTTGCGAGAAAACCATTCGAGGAGGCTGAAACGCCGGCACTCCCTTCGAGATGGTCCATGTTGCCTGAGTGAATCATGACGGCCATGTCGATGTCATCGAAGGCCCCGAGTTGCACCAACTCCGGCTTGCCAGCAAGAAATGTCGTCTCCCCCGCATCGACCAATCCACGACGATAGTCGATCTCGACGTACTCCTCCGCCGGCACGGCGAAGAACACGACATTCCCCGCAAGTTCATCGACGATGCCAGCGTCTGCCAGACCCAGCGCGGCACCCATGAGACCGGCGATCTGGGCGTTGTGTCCGCAGGCGTGGGCCGCCCCTGTCTCGCCGTCACAGCGCGGATGATCAGGCACGATGAGAGCATCCAGTTCCCCCATCAGCGCCACGGTCGGTCCCGGCTTGCCTCCTTTGAGCACGGCGCGCACCCCAGTCAGGGCCAGGCCATCCTCGGCAGGCAGACCGGCCTCGGCGAAAACGGCCTTCACCTTGTCTGCTGTTTTCACCTCTTTGAATCCAAGCTCGGGCTCATCCATGATCGCCTCGCCGAGACCGACGACACGCTCTCGATGCCGGTCGACGGCATCGCATACGGCCTGCTTCAGGGCTTCACTGTTGCTCACGGATCAACCTCTCGGAAAGGATCGGACTTGTCCGATCACGTTGTAGGCAAGACGCCGATCGGTTCGCCCCGGCGATGATTGAGGGCATCTACCATCATGCGAACCACGTCGTACTCGGGTTGAAAACCCAACTCACGGCGTGCCTTGTCAAGATCGAACTCGTAGTGTGTCGGTATGCCACCGGGGCAGGCCTCAACGAAGGGGATCTGCAGCAATTCGGTCAGTCGATAGATGGCCTCATCCCAGGTGAAGGGGGCAGGCCCACCCAGTTGATAAATCTGACCAAATGAGCGCTCCTTGCCCAAGGCACACAGGCAGCCATGTACGATGTCCCGCACATCTGCAATGTGCTTCTTGTAGGGCCGCCCTTGCTCGTCCTGCAACAGCACGAGCCGCTCTTCCCCTTCCCATAGGGCCTCCAGCACGGGACTGCTGTTGCGCAGGTGACTCAGATAGAACTGTGGAAAATCGAGAATCTCTCCTGCCCCCAGAACCATGGCGAAGCGAAGGATGGTGACCGGCAGTTGGTAGCTGCGCGCATATCCCTCGCACAACTCTTCCCCCATCCCCTTCGACATGGCGTACCAACCCCGCGCCTGCCGTGGTGTTGCCTCCGTGATCGGCGCCGTCATCCCACCAGGTACATACTTGTTATACAGCGCGTCACTGCTGGCGAACAGCAGATGGCCCACACCGGCGTGACGACAGGCCTCGAGCATGTGGAACGTGCCACCAACGTTGATCTCGAAGTAGTCGGTCTCCGAGAACGGGCCGCCTCCCTGGAAGGCCGCCCCGAGATGGAACACAGCGTCGACGCCAGCAACCGCAGCATCGACGTCGCCCCGCTCCGTCAGTGTGCCCTCCACCAGTTCCACTCCGAGTCCATCGAGCTTCTCCGTCCGGCGGTCCCGCTCCCAGACCAGGCCGCGTACCGTATGTCCACGATGGCTGAGTTGCACCGCCAGGTTGGAACCGATGCGCCCCGTGATCCCCGTAATCAGAATCCGCATCATCCCGGATGTCCTCCAGGACTCATGAGGACCCGCTCTTCTTTCAGGTACGCCTCGACCATCTCGATATCGACCACATCGCAGAACTTGGCGTCGATGTCAAACAGGTTGTATTCATGCGCTGCCGGCGCACGGTCCTGCACACATTCGCGCGGTACGATCGTGTGAAAGCGGTAGGCCCGGGAATCCGTCGCCGTGGCGCGGACACACGCACTCGTCGAACAGCCGGTGATGATCAGCGTATCGACCCGATGCTCCACCAGGTGCGAGGCCAGGTGGGTACCGAAAAATGCCGACGCCGTGTCCTTGTAGATGACCAGGTCGCCGGACACGGGTGCCAGTCTCTCGTCGATCTCACAGGCGCGCCCATCCCATTGACGATACGCCCCCGTCTCACGGGCATGCATGGGATCCTCCTCGCCTTCGCGGAAGGGCGAGGTCGTATAGATGACGGGAATGTCACGCTCACGGCACAACGGCAGCAGGCGCTGAATGCCGGACACGGCGGCATCGAGCCGCAAGGAGCCGGTGGCATAAGCGGGGTCCGTCCAACCATAAGCCATATCGATGATGAGCAACGCCGCATGTTGGCCAAAACCGAAGGTGGGTTGAAAGATCCCCCGGTCCTCGTAATACTTGCGCACGGCATCGATCGCTTCATGTGCCGCTGCCAGCCCTTCCGTGTCGTCACTCAAGACTGCGCCGCCTTGCCAGATACCTGATCCACCGGATTGATCACAGTGGAGGCGACGTTGGACAGATGCCCGCTCACACGTCGCAGATAGCGCGAAGCGACGGCGTACACCACCGCCTCGCGGGTACCGTCGTCCACCTCCATGGCCTCTTCCAGAATGTTGTCCGTGAGTGCTTTCACCTGTGCGTGGTCGCGCATCACCTGATGCGCTGCCTCCTCGTCGCTGTCGCGCAGCGCCTTCAGTGTGGCGTCGAACTCGGGCTCCACCATCTCGTGCAGCTTCTGGCACTGCAACGCCAGCGGACTGGTACTGCCCTTCTTCGCCCAGCGGCTTATCTCCACGAGGCTTTTAGCGTAGTCACCGATGCGTTCGACATCGTGTACGACGCTGAGCAGGGCGACACTGGTGGACAGATCATGTTGCGGGTTGACGACGAGATGCTGGAACACCATGCGGCGCACGACTCGTTCACCAACATTAAGATCCTCGTCCTGTGGCAGTCCCCCCTCCGGTGGACAACCTTCACGCAAAGCGGAACAGGATGCCAGGAACATGTTGTGTCCCTGTTCCAGCATGCGCAGAATCTCGTCTACCGCATCGTGAACGAGGGTGTGTTTCGCTCCTTGTAGCAGGGTACGGAACATGGCAGCCTATCTCCAGACAAGGATAAGGACGAGAGGAACGACGTAGAACACGCCGATGACGTAAATGAAGGCGTAGGCTCGATTGCGACTCGTCAGATAAGCCAGCCCGCGCGCCAAAGCCAGGGGAATCTGACGCAGGAACTTGATAGGGTAGAAAATTGCAATCCCCGTCAGATTGAAGAACAGGTGCGCGAAGGCGACGGTGACAGCCGCCAGATTCCCCGTCGCCAGGGATGCCAGCATCGCTGTCACTGTGGTGCCGACGTTGGCGCCCATGGTAAATGGGAAGACCGCCTCCAATGTCAGGATGCCGGCGCCGACAAGTGGCACGACCATGGACGTCGAGATTGAGCTGCTTTGCACCAGCACGGTGATGGCAGCACCGAACAGCATCGCCACCAGGGGTGAACCGAAGAGATATCGATTCAGCAATCGTCCCGACCGTTGCACGACGATTCCCTTGGTCAGATCGACGAGGAACTTCAGCGCCGCGTACATCACGATGAGGGCGACAATGACGCCGATCGTGGGGTTGTTACCGACCAGATCGAGAACAAAGGTCACAGCCGGCTTCGTCAACGCCTTCAATGGGCTGCTGAAACTCATGCCGCCGACGCCGGAGAATATCGCCGATGCCCACGTGGCCAGCCACTGCAGATACCCCGTAGCCAGCTCGAAGGGTAACAGCACCAGCACGCAACACAGATTGAAGAAATCGTGTACCGTCGCCCCCGCCAGAGCCCGGCGAAACTCCTCCGGTCGAGTGATGTGGCCCATGGAGACGAGGGTATTGGTCACACTCGTGCCGATATTGGCCCCCATGATGACGGGAATGGCACCTTCGATCGTCAGCGCACCAGCAGCGACCATACTGACGGCGATGGATGTCGTCGTCGAGGAACTTTGCGCCAGCGTCGTCGCCAGCACACCTGCGACGAGTCCAACCATCGGATTTGATGTCATCTCGATCAGTTGACTGGCCAGCCCCTCGCCAAACAGCTTGAAAGAGGAGCCGAGCAGACCGATGCTGACGATGAACGCGTACAGTATCAGCGTCAGTAGAACGAGTTGCAGAGCCACCTTCCACTGTGGTTCGGAGGGGGCCTCCGTTACCGAAATCGCTGGCGTTGTCCCCCCATTCATGGCCCCGACTCCAGTGCGGATCGTACCCTTTGAGCGACGATTTCCTCTTCCCCTTCTTTCAGTGTGTGGACGTGGAATCGCAGTTGCGGTCCGGTCTCCTTGGCGAATGCATAGACCGGTTCATGGATAAGTTGGCAGGCGATCCGTGGTGAGTCCGCCTTCAGTGCCGCCGCCACATCCGCACAGGATCGACCACCAAGATCCGCGGCCTCCCAGGAAATGGCGACATGGGGGATCTGCTGACCTTCCCCGTGGGGAAGTTGACGCCATGCCCGCACCCCCTCAACCGCATTCTCGAGGATCCTCAGGATGTGCGCTACCTGGCGTTCCCACAATTGCTGATCGGCGGCGTGGTCTCGCGCCATATACAGCTCGATGGCGCGCACGACACCGCAGATTTCCTCCTTGCCTGCCTTCATGCCTCGACCGACGGACATATTCGGTGCGTCATTGGCGGCACAGGCCTCGATCAGGTCGGCTCGAGCACCCAGTATGATGCCACCTGACTGAGGGCCACACATCGCCTTGCCACCTGAGAAAGTGACCAGATCCGCGCCCTGGTCCAGAAACAGCCGGAGATGCGCCAGCGGTGGCACTTCGGCGGCGGCATCGACGATGACCGGTTTGCCCGCCGCCTTCGCCAGTTCACAGACGACGGACAGGTCTAGGCTCTCCCCCGTGTTGAACCACGAGAATGTATAAAAGAACCCGGCGACGTCCTGCTGGCGCAAGGCGGCGCCAACAGCCTTGGCCGTTGGATCCACGTTGAGGAAGCGCCCCCCTGCCAGACGCAGTGCCTGGTCGAAAGCATTTCGATGCGCGTGCAGCGACACGAAACAATCCGCCAACCCGGTGGTATCAGGAAGCTGCCGCACTCGTTCACGATCGGCGCCGGCCATGACGGCGGCGGCCATGATCGCGATACCCGCCGTGGCACCAGCACACACATGTGCCCCCTCGACGCCGATCAGTTCGGCGATGCGCCGACCAGCCGCAGCGTGCAGTTCCGTCATATCGACATACTGGCGGCTCGCCTCTTTCATGGCTTCCACGACTTCGGGATGCATGATCGAACCCGACAACCTGGTGAGAGTACCACCAGCATTGATGACGGGTTCCACACCCAACCTTCGGTATATGTCCATATCGCTCATTCGCCCTGCCAGACGGAGACGGGACGCCCCGTTTGTGCCGATTCATTGGCCGCCAATGAAATCGCTGCCGATTTGAGCCCCTCACGATAGTCACACAGAATCGGCGCCCCATCGCCACTGGCTACGGCCCGCACGAAGGCGGCATCGATGCTTTCGTACGCAGGCACCTCCGTCGGGACCGCGATCGCCTCCTCCGGCCGCACCGTCAACTCCCGTCCCACGTCGGCGATACAATCACCCATAATCACCTGCATGCCACTGCGGCCGCCCCCCTTCGTCATGGTGCAGACATTGGATACATAACCGACGGCGCCGGAGGCGAACTGCAGCGTCACGACCTGCGAGTCCGGCACGGTCATGTTCGTCGTCTTGTCGGCCACACGGCGTCCGTAACAGGCATAAACTTCGGTCACGTCACCGGCGATCCAACGCATGGCATCCACCTGGTGCGTGGTCTGTTCATGCAGTTGTCCACCCGACTTCTCCTGCACCCGCCACCAACTGCCTTCGTCCTCGGGCATGCCCCCCCAGCGGTCGGCACAGATCATGGACACGTCCCGTTCGTGCAGCAGATCACGCGCCGTGCGCCACGGGTGCCGGTAACGCAGTGTGTAACCGACACTGGACAGAACGCCCGCCGCGCGGATGGCCTCCATATTGGCCAGACCCAGATCGAAATCGAGGACCACCGGCTTTTCAACAAACAGATGCAGACCACGCTCGGCGGCGAGTTGCTCGGCGTCATCGTGGGCGAAAGGCGGCACACAGACGTAGACGGCATCCAGGCTATCACCGACCTCGTCGAACATGCGCCGATGGTCAGCGAAAGCCCGGGCACCCTCGAAGTCGGCGGCCACGGCTTGTGCCCGCTCCTCTAGCAGATCACATAGGGCGACGACGCGGGCCTGCTGCGGGCCAAGTGCCGCCAGTTCCTTGAGATGGTGGCCGGCGATACCGCCTGTGCCGATGAAACCGATGCTGACAGGATCCGCCATCAGGCGCCTGCAATGCGTGGCATGGGTAAAGGCTCCTTGCCCATCTCCGCAAACAGCAGAGAACGGGTCAGTTCGTTTTTGAGTGCGTCGTGCGCCGGGTCGTTCCACAGATTGTCAGTCTCCCCGGGGTCGGCGCGCAGATCGAAAAGTTCCCCGTACTCCTGACGGTAATACAGTGTCAGTTTGTAGCGCTCGTCCACATACGTCTTTACGTGGATCGTCGTTGGCTCATGCCGATTCTCGACCAGCACGTGCTCACGGGCCGAGTCCCCTCCCGCCCAGGTGTCGAGTTGACTGACCCCCGACATACGTCCGGGGACGGGCTCGCCAACGGCATCCAGGAAACTCGGTGCCAGATCGACGAGAGAGAGGAGCGCGTCGGAGACGGTGCCGGAAGGGATGCGACCCGGCCAGCGTGCCACAAATGGGACCCTGATGAGGTCCTCGTAGTGGAATGGTCCCTTGGCGCACATACCGTGTTGACCAAAAAGATGTCCGTGATCGGAGGTAAAAACTACGAGCGTGTTGTCAGCCAATCCCACAGCATCGAGGCGGTCCAGGATGCGACCGATGTATTTGTCCAGCAGACTCACCATGCCGTAATAAACGGCAACATCCTTGACCATCTGCTCCGGCGCTCGCAGGTGGGACTGCATGCCATGGATGCCAAACCCACTCTCACGCCAGGCCGAAAAATCGGGTTTGACCTGTTGTGTCATGGCAAAATGAGGTGGATTACGCTCGTGCTCCCCCGCACTCAGACCAGGGACCGAGATCGAACCCGGTTCGTACATGCTGTCCCAGGGCTCGGGTGCCAGATACGGTGGATGGGGATCAAAGAAACTCGACCACAGGAAGAATGGCTCGTCGGCGGCAGCGTATGCGGCAAGTTGCTTTTCGCTCTCCTGTGCGATCCAGGTATTGTAGTGATACTCTTCCGGAATCTCCCAGCGATGCTTCTGCGTCGTGTTCGTCCCCGTAGGTGGCTTGTACGCGGAGCGCCAATCCGTGTAGCCTTGTTCTTCCATCCAGATGGCATAGTGCTGACCCACGTGGGCTTCGTCGGCGTGGTTGCGTGCCAGACGAACGGTATCGAAGCCGTAGAATGGTTCATCAAAGCGGCGCCAGAAGTCGAGATCCTGAAGAATGGGATAGGACTCCAACGAGGGAAATTCAGTCGTGCCAGCCAATGGCTGGAAGTGTGCTTTGCCGACGAGAGACGTGCGATAGCCGACGTCGCGCAGATCATCTCCCACAGTCCGTTCACTCTCCAGCAGCTTTGTGCCCAGACTCCAGGCGCCGTGCTGACTCGGATACTTGCCGGTGATAATGGACGCCCGCGTTGGCGTGCAGGTCGGATTCGGACAATAGGCGCGATCGAAACGTGTGCCTTGCACGGCGAGTCGATCCAGATTCGGCGTCTGAATCTGTGCATTTACGCAGCCCATCGTACTCCAGTGCTGCTGGTCGGACGTGATCAGCAGGATATTCGGTCGATCCGTCAAGAGTCCATCCTTTGTTATCGCTGTACGAAGAGAGCGAGCAGACCACCGGCAACGACCAGGCCCATCGCCAGACGCCGGTACATCCCGGCATCGACTCGATCCTTCAACCACATACCGGAGATGAACCCGGCAACGATTCCCGGTAAAGCCCGCAGCGACAGTCCCAGGGTATCCCCCGTGAGCATTCCCACATTGCCAAAGGTTGCGGAGATCATTGTGTGCAGGACAAAGAAATAGCACAGGAGTGTGGCGCGGAAACTCTCGTGCTCCCAGCGCTGCCGCAATCCGAGCAGGACGATGGGCGGTCCCGAGAGACCACTCGCGCCACCAAGAATTCCGCTCAGAAAACCCGCGCCCACAAGGGCTCGTCCTTCTCGGGTCAGAGGGGCGGAGGTCCGCACCGCCATGGACGCGATCGCCACCAGGGTGATTGCACCGATCACGCTTTGCATGGTGGAGTCTGCTAACGAGGCGAGGCTATACATGCCAAGGGGCGCACCGATGAAACCACCTGCCAGCAACCGCACGATCCGACCCGCCAGCAGATGCTTACGGCTGCCATAGACGAGAAAAATGGCGATGGGGAACCAGCTGATCAGAACCAGTGGCACCGCCTGCGCGGGTGGATACAACAGGATGAGAAATGGTGTCGCCACCAGCGCATAACCAAAACCGGTCACCGAGGCGACGAGGGCGGCGGCGCCAAGGACGACGTTGACGAGCAGGATGGAGTGTTCCAGGTCTGTCCCCTATCTTGTGCCGGTCCCGAACCGTGAAGGAGTGTCACCGTGAAAATCACCGAGGTTGAGCTGTTCGAAGTCGAGATCCCGCCGATCCCGCCCATCGCCAAATACATGCCGAAGATCTACGATCTCACACTCACGCGCGTGACAACCGACGAGGGCCTCGTCGGCTGGGGGGAATGTCAGGGCCGCAAGGCCGACCTCGAGGCTGCCTTCACCGCATTCGTTGGCAAGGATCCACTCGCCCTGGACCCATTCGCCCAACCGGATACCATGACCTGCGCCCTGCTCGATATCGCCGGTCAGGCCTGGGGCATACCCGTTCATCGTTTCTTTGGTACCCGTGTACGTGATCGCGTACCCGTGTCGTACTGGTCCTGCCACATGGAACCGGCGGAGACGGCGGCACAGGCCGAAATCGGCGCCAACCTCGGCTTTACGAATCATAAGCTAAAGGCGCGACCATGGGACATCGTCGAGACGGTGCGCCTCATGCGCGCAGCCACCGGCCCTGAATACACTGTCGGCGTCGATCCCAACACGATGTTCGTACAACCCTCAGCGGCGGCACGTCTGGCCGCTGAGTTGGAACCTTTCGGTACGGTCGCCAACTTCGAAGATCCTGTGCTCAAGGACAATCTCGACTGGTTTCGACTGTTGCGCGAAAAAACGTGGATTCCCATCGCACTGCACCTGGGCGCGCCGGCAGGGGTGCTGGCAGCACTCAAGGCCGAGGCGGTGGATCACATCAACCTCGGTGGTTCGGCAGTGCAGGTGCGTCGCTGCGCCGCCATCGCCGAAGCGGCGAATGTCCCCATCTGGGTGCAGATGGGCGGTCTGTGCCTGGGGGTAAAGGCGGCATATTCCGTGCACCTGCAGTCGACGCTGGCCAATGCCACCTTGCCCTGCGACGAACTGCCTTTCACCCGCATTGCGGATGTCTGCGCAGGTTCTCTCGTTGTCGAAGCGGGGCACTTCGTCGTCCCGGAGAGCCCAGGACTCGGTATCCAGGTCGATCTCGATGTGGTCAAGAAATACCGCGTCGCCTGACGGCGGCGGTCACCCCGTCAAAGGCAGGGCGTCGAGGACACCCCGGATGTACCCACGCGTGTAGGTCAACTCTCGCTTCACGGACGGCTCCTCAGGACCACCCCCAACACACTCGACATAGTACGGGCCGGCAAAACCGACAGCATGCAGCTTGGCCAGTACGAGTGGGAAGTCTACGAGCCCTGCGCCTGGTGTGATCATGACATCCGGCTTGTCCCCGTCGATGGCACAGTCCTTGACGATGAAGGTCGTTACGCGTGCCGCGACTTTTTCTATATCCGCCTCTGGACGCCGGTCTCCCCCCGTGTAGTAGATGATATTGCCCGGGTCGAAGCAGATCCCGAACGCCGGGTGGTCGACGGCCTGTGTCGTTGCCAGCAAGTGCTCGACGGTGAGCGTAATCCCCCCATGTGGTTTCATGCTGATCCCCAGACCGGCCTCATCTGCATACGGTGCGCAACGGCGCATCAGTTCGACATACGCGTCGTAACGCGTCTCGTCATTCGAACCGAGATCCAGAATCCAGCTGGCACCGACTTCGGCTGCATTGTCAATCAGTCGTCGGTACTCGTCAACAGCCGCCTCGAGTTCCACATCCAGACGAGTCCTGCCCAGCACCATGGAGGGTGTCACGCCCGCCGAACGCGCTGCCTGTGCGGCGGCCACTACCTCGTCGGCGCTGCTGTCGGAGCGCACTGGCATCTTGCCATGATTGGCGAAGACTGCGACGTGATCGTATCCGGCGGCGGCAATACTTTCGCAGGCATCAGCAAAGGACAGTTGGTTGAGTGGGCGAGTTCCTGCGCCCAGTATCACGGTGGAATTCGTCATCGCGCTATTGTTGTTTCCAGGAAGAGAGGAAGATCGTCATGCCAGTTGCAGAAATCCGAGGTCCTGACGGGCACAGGCACGCACCGCATCCTCGACGAGGGTTACCCCCAGACCGGGCCGATCACCGACGGTGATGTGGCCCTCGTCGATCATCTGGGCACCCTCTTCCACAAGCCCCGTCCAGATGTCGTTGTCAAGATGATGGAACTCGAGGGCGAGGAAGTTGGGAATCGCGGTGCATACATGAGCAGCGGCGTACGTGCCCACAGGGCCACAGATATTGTGCGGCGCGATGGGGATGTAGTACAGATCTGCCAGGTCAGCGATACGGCGGCCCTCGAGCAGACCACCCGCCTTGGCCAGGTCCGGGGAGAGAATGTCGGCTCCCTGATTCTCGACCAGTTCACGAAAGCCATACCGGGTGTACAGATTTTCCCCCGTGCAGATCGGCGTCCGTGTCTGACTTGTAAGATGGCGCATGGCCTCGTTGTTCTCTGGCGGGATCGGATCTTCCAGCCACAACAGATCGAGGTCCTCGAAGGCGCGCGCAATCTTCAATACATCGACCGGTGCGTAGCGCCAATGGGCGTCGATGGCCAGATCTGTATCCGGATCGAGGGCCTCGCGGGCGGCGGTCACGACATCGATATAGTGGGCGATGTCGCTGTTGCGGATGCCACGATTGTATGCATCGCGACGGGTCGGCAAGGGATCGATGTCGAACTTGATCGCGGAGAAACCTCGCGCTTCGGTCTCGCGAGCCGTCTGCGCATAGGCCTCAGGTGTCTCGTCGTCACCGGCGTGGCAGTCGTTGTACACGCGAACCTGATCTCGGAAGCGGCCCCCCAACAGTTGCCAGATGGGCGCACCGTATATCTGCCCCGTCAGATCCCATAACGCCATCTCGATACCGCTGATGGCACTCATCACAGCCCCCTGAAAGAAGCCGGACGCCGACATCACTCTTTGCATGTCGTGAAACAACCGATCCACATGACGGGGGTCCTGACCGATCAACGCCTTCGTTAGTCGTTCATCGACAGCGATCTGATGCACACCGGCACCATGATACGCCTCTCCCAGACCGACGAGCCCTTCGTCGGTACGGACCCGGACGAGTACCCAGGGCATAGGCTGCAATACGACGGCGCCGATATTGGTGATTTTCAC
>Ga0310124_10000678_pt1 | contig 23806 bp, 19 predicted proteins | sample CB11b_AW_Bot5_MG_FD_203507 | JGI IMG/M metagenome (GOLD analysis project Ga0310124, IMG submission 203507) | Marine microbial communities from Western Arctic Ocean, Canada - CB11b_AW_Bot5 | ecosystem: Environmental > Aquatic > Marine > Oceanic | place: Canada: Western Arctic Ocean | collected...
CGCCGTCGCGGCGCCACAATAATCGGTGACCTGGCGACACTCGAGTTCGACTGGGCAACGGAGAAGTTCAGGGTCATCGAACACCGGGATGACCGTGTCGATGAGATTACCGTCAAGGCCAGTGGCGGCCACGGCGGCGGCGATCATGTGCAGAGCGGGTATTTCATCGATATGATGCGCGGCGAACCGAATGCCGGCGGCGACCTGACCGCCGGCTTGCTCAGTGCTGCTATCTGCCTCGCCGCCCGTGAGTCGGCGCACAGCCTGACGTTCCAACCGATCCTGCTGCCGGGACAGACGCTTGATGACCTGCCGCCGGTGACGCCTGCGACGGAAGTGCCGGTATAAGACGCCACACCGTGCGAAGGACAGGTGCCGGGGGAGATAAAAACCGGCGAGACCGCCGGCGGCAACGCACGCGGTTGCTGGGGATCAGGCTGAATGTGATCGGGACCGTTGGTCCCGATGACAAACTGCGTTACCGTTATTTTTCTTCTATGATCGTCGTCGTGTTGACGTCGACCGTTGCTTTCTGTATCTCGCCGCCCGGCCAGGTGATGGTGACCTCCACCGGCTTGGTGCGCGGCGGCCCGAGACCGAAATGCAGGGTCAGGTCGTTCTGATTCGACTCTCCCGTGCCGCCTTCGACCTGTCTGGTGAATCTTCTTTCGCCGAGTTTGATCCTTGCCTGGGCGCCGATCGCGGCGCGGTTGCTTTCGGTGCCGACCAGCTTGATCTTGACCCAGGCGTTGTCGTTGCCGGAGTTGCGGAACAGTTTGCCGTCGGCGATCAGGTCGAGGTCGCCGTCATTATCGAAGTCAGCCCAATTGCCCTGGCGGCTGCCGCGCAGATCGGCCAGTCCGGTCTTTTCCGTTACGTCGGTGAAGCTCCAGTCTCCGTTATTGCGATAAAGCGCGGAAGCCTCTTTCTTTTTGCGTGCCGGCAGGAACAGATCGAGAAAGCCGTCGTTGTCGAAATCTCCCAGCCCTGGTGCGCCATGCGATGATACGTAGGTGATGCCCGCCTTCGCACTTTTGTCTGTGAAATGCCATTGGTCATATGGCCCGCCATTCTGCAGAAATACGGGGCCGGGCTGTCCCATGTTGCCAACAACCAGGTCAAGATGCCCGTCGGAGTCCATATCGCCGAAAGCTGCACCCAAGCTGTGCGAGTGCTTGGCGGTGGCGTTGAAGGCCTTGGCGACATCGCGGAACCCGGCGTAGCCGTTGTTCTGCCACAGAATGTTGCGCTCCCGGCGGAACTGCGAGACATAGATGTCCAGATCGCCGTCCTCATCGAAATCAGCAGCGGTGACGCCTCTGGCTGATCGTTTGATGGGGGTGGTCCAGACGTGTTCGAACGAACCGCGGCCAAGGTTTCGCACCAGGATATCGGGAAAGAAGATGGTGACGTTGCGCTCCTCAGATCCGGTGACGTAAAAATCGAGAAATCCGTCGGCATCGAAATCGCCCCAGACAGCGGCATAGCGCCGGCCGCTCGACAACACTGGTTTGTTCGGATTGGCCTCGATGAAATGCTTGCCCAGGCCGCAGCGGTACAGCTGGTCGTCCTTGGCACAGATGAGGTCGAGGAAGCCGTCGTTGTTATAGTCGCCCCAGATCCCGGTGCCTTTGAGCTCGGCGATCAGGGTGAACTGCCCCCGGTCATTGCGCCAGACGTTTTTGTACTCATGCAGATCGACCCAGCCGTCGTTGTCAAAATCACCCCAGGCCGCGTGGTAGCCGTGCATTTTGCCCAGCCCGACTGCTTCGGTCACATCGTCGAAGTGCAACGTCTGTGCAGGTGCTGCAGAAAGGGCTGCAACGGAGTACAGGACGGCGAACAGCATGAGTGAGATTTTCATTGCAAGCAACCTCTGGATCGGGCAGCCGAAGCATCGTATGCGCAGACTGTACAGCATGTCGTTGTCTTCTGCTCGGTTTTGTTTGCCGATCGAAATCGTTGGTGCCCTTTGAACTTCAGACACCGTGTACCGGGGAAAAGTCGATTCTCACCTGAATTTGTTTAATGTTCAATAAGCTCAAGGCTTATTAAACATTGTTTAAGCAGGTTACGGATTCGATGGCTAGCGCCATTCGTGCTTCGGGTAGCGGCGGCTCAGCTCCTGACGGACGGAGGGATAGAGCTTGCGCCAGAAGCCGGCAAGGTCGTCGGTGATCTGCACCGCGCGCATGTTCGGGCCGAGAATTTCCAGCAGCAGTTTCTGTCGACCGCCGGCGACAGTCGGAGTCTCCTCGACGTCATACAGGTCCTGAATCTTGGCGTTGCCGCGCGGTGCTTCGCCGGGCTTGTATTTGATCCGCATATGCCAGCCGTTCGGCAGCGCAAGCCGGTCCGGCGCCATTTTGTCGATGAACTGCTGGTCTTCGTATGACAGTAGATTTTTGACGAACGGCAACATCAGCTGCTTGCGAAGCGTGCTGATTTTTCTGTGGCCGCTGCAGAACTCGCTGAACGCTACCGCCATGTCCGTGTCGTCGTACTGGATCAATGCGCGGTCGGGAAACCATTCCGCGACACACTGCACACGCCGGATCCAGGCATCGACGTCTTTGGTCCAGCCCTCCAGCTGTTTGCGATATTCAGGAATTTTCGTAGCCAGCACCTCTGCCGCCGCCTGCGATTCGACGTCCGTGTCGACACGGTCCTCGATCACCACGTCGAGACACTTGATCAGCATGCGTGATTCGACCGCTCGCCTGGTCTCGCTCCAGACAATCTCATCCTTGAATTCCCAGGCGTCAGGAAACAGTTGATCCAGCCATTCACTGCGAATTTCGCAGGCAATCGAAAGCAGGGTCTTGGCTGTGCGCCCCTGGCCGCTGACTTCACGGATGTCGCCCGCCACAAACAGGGTGGCTTCACGTACTACACTGGTGCGTACCAATTCGCCGTGGCGCCCGTTGCGGAGATCGCAGATCAACGAGCCGTGGTCACGGCGTCTGGCGAGATGATCCGGCAACGCCAGCAACAGGCACCTGGCCAGGGATGCGTTGCCGTCGCTGACGCCATCGCCGTCGAACCCCGCTCGCTTGCAGATATCGCGATAATGCTTGGCCGTGCGCCAAACCTGACGAGCCGCTGCAGCATGAATGTTGTTGCGGCGGCAAACCTCGACTGCGAAATCCGCACGATGTGCCTGTTCCAGCAGCTCGAGCAAAACGGTCACGTCGCTTTGCAGTACGTCGGTCTTGCCGCGTTTGCGCTGGTGCTGGCGCTGCTCGGACTTACCGCGCTTGTCGACCGTGATCGGGCGTTCACTGAGTAACGCGGCTACTTTCGTGGCCTCGTCCAGACAGCCCCGCCGGTCGCCTTCGACCATCACACGTGCCAGCCGGGGATGTGCCGGCAGTCGCGTCAGATCACGCCCGAGCGGCGTCAGTTCGACGGTCTCGGAGCCATCGGTGGCACCGATCAGATGCAGGATCTCGCGCGCCCGCTGAAGCGCCGTCGCCGGCGGTGGATCGAGCCAGGGGAAGCTGTCGATCTCATGGCCCAGACAGCGCAGCTGCAGGATGGCCTCGCACAAGTCGACACGCGAAATCTCCGGCGTGTCATGTTCCGGCCGCGTTTCGAAGTCCTTGCGACTGCATAGCCGGATGCAGCGGCCCGGCCCCTCGCGCCCGGCACGTCCGGCTCGCTGTCCACCCGCGGCCTGGCTGACCGACTCGATATGTAAGGTGTTCAGCCCCCGACCGGCGTCGTAACGGTTGATCCGTGCCTGCGCACTGTCGATTACATGGCGGACGCCTGTTACCGTCAGGGACGTTTGGGCGATGTTCGTGGCGACGATAATCTTGCGATGCGGTGCCGGGCCCATGACCGCATCCTGCTGCTGCGTCGGCATATCGCCGAACAAGGACAGAATGCTTAGCCGCTCACCGAATTTCGCGTCTGATAAAGCGGCGATCGTGCGGCGGATCTCATAGGCTCCCGGCATGAACACCAGGATGTCGCCTTCGTCGCGGTCGATTAGATCGCGCACAGCATCGACCGTCACATCCCACAACGGCCGGGCTTGTGGCGGCAGATAGCTGATGTCGACCGGAAACATCCGGCCCTTGGTGTGCAGGCCAACGCTGTTGGGCAGCCATGAGAGAATCGCTTCGCTATCCAGCGTCGCGGACATGACGACGAGCCGCAGGTCGGGACGTTGCTCCTGCAGTCGCCGGCAAAGTCCCAGCCCCATGTCGACGGTGAGCTGGCGCTCATGAAACTCGTCGAATACGACGGTGCTGATGCCATCGAGATTGCCTTTCGCGAGGAACAGTCGGGGGAGTATGCCTTCGGTGATGTAGCGCACCCGAGTTTGTTTTGAATAGGCGCTTTCGAACCGCGTCTGGAAACCGATCTGCCCACCGACCGTCTGATAACGTTCTTCCGCAACACGGTTCGCCAGCATGCGTGCCGCCAGGCGCCGGGGCTGCAGCACCAGGATCTGACCCGGCAGTTCACTGTCCAGGAGGAACTGCGGGATTTGAGTTGATTTACCGGAACCGGCCGGGGCGGAGAGCACTACGTTGTGGCCGGCCTCAATTGAGGCAAGAAACTTGTCACGGATGTCGTAGATTGGCAGCATGATCCAGCTTACCACCCGAGATTAGCCTTTCCAGCCTCAGCCTATGGTCATCAGGCCATTTTTATGATATCTTTGTTCACATGACTGCTGAATTCATAAAACGCGATTACAGCCTCGTCGGGCTGGACTCGAAACTTGCCGAGGAAAATGGCCTGGCGAATGCCGAATGGTATGCCAGTGATATTCCACGCAAGCGGATGAAGGAATTGATCCAGCGACGCAACGGGCCGGCTATCCGTGACACTGCGATCTGGTTTATCCTGCTGATCGTCAGCGGCACTGCCGGGTATATGCTGTGGGGGAGCTGGTGGGCGATTATTCCGTTCATGATCTACGGCGTACTCTATGGCTCGGCATCGGATTCGCGCTGGCACGAATGCGGACATCGCACGGCTTTCCGGACGAAGTGGATGAATGATGTTGTCTATGAGATCGCGTCGTTCATGGTGCTGAGAGAATCGGTGCCTTGGCGCTGGAGCCACACACGTCACCACACGGACACGATTATCGTCGGCCGCGATCCGGAAATCCCTTCGCCGCGGCCGCCGGACCTGTTAGGTATCGCGATGGCGGTTTTCAGTCTGAAGTCCGGTCCAAAGGAGCTTTCGAAAGTGCTGTTGCACTGCACCGGCCGGCTGAACGCTGCCGAAGAGACATATATCCCGGAGGAGGAACGCTACAAGGTCTATTGGAACGCCCGCATCTGGGTGATGATTTATGCTGTGGTGATCGCTGCGGTCATCATCAGCGGCAGTATCCTGCCGCTGATGTACATCGGCCTGCCATCCTTCTACGGTGCCTGGGAGATGGTCTTGTGCGGCCTGACGCAGCACATCGGCCTGGCGGAGGACGTGCTCGACCACCGTTTGAACTGCCGCACCGTCTATATGAATCCGATCTCTCGCTTCCTTTATTGGGAAATGAACTACCACGTCGAGCATCACATGTTCCCGATGGTGCCGTACCACAATCTCGCCAAGCTGCATGAGGAACTGAAACACGATATGCCGGTGCCGTACAGCGGGTTTCTGGAAGCTTACAAGGAAATCATCCCGGCGTTGTTTCGACAGGTCAAGGATCCGACGTATTACGTCAAACGCGAACTGCCCAGCTCAGCGAAGCCGGCAATGCCCGGTCCGGTCGCTGCCATGATGCCGGAATAGTCAGCCACCAGCCAGAGGTAACCTATGGGAAACTGGATTCAAGTCTGTCAAGCCGACGACATCGAGGCGGAGGATGTGATACGCTTTGATCATGGCGACCGCACCTTTGCGATCTACCGCAGCAACGACGACCAGTACTATGCCAGTGACGGCCTTTGTACCCATGAGAACGTGCATCTGGCCGGTGGCTTTGTGATGGATAACATCATCGAGTGTCCGAAACACAATGGTCGTTTCGACATTGCTACAGGTGAGGCCAAAGGCGCGCCGGCCTGCATCGATCTTCGGACCTATCCAGTGAAAGTTGAGGGAGGCCAGGTCGTTATCGACATATCGTAAGATGTTTTTTAAAACATTACTGAATTGCCGTTCCCGTTTATTAATTACCTCGGTGTGCTGGAGCCTGTTGACCTTGTCCCAGATTGCATATAAGCTGAACGACCAGCGCCTCCCCCCGCCCGGGAATCAATGATTCGTTGTATCCATACTTTCTTCTCGCTTGGTCTGTGCGTTGCCGCCACGGCAGCGACGCCGCAGTTCTTTGATGCCGATGTCGAGTCTGCCGTGCCCGGTGTGCATGAAGCGCTGCTGCTGACGGACAGCCAGAAAGCGTACTTCGATGATATCTACGCTCAACTGCGTCCTCGGTACGGCATTGTCGATGAAGCAGAGTTTCGCCGGCAGGGGCTCAAGGCACTCAGTGATCCTCAGTTGCAATTGATCGCCGACATCGAAGAAGCCATAGCCGGAATCCGCGCCAAAGTCGAAGCTGAATTCGCGAAAAACAGCAACCCTATCGGGTACCTGGTAGCCCGGCAGAAACGCGAGATGATCGCGATGCGAATGGCTTGGCAGCTGCCCGCCGTGCTGACGCCGCTGCAGCGCCAAGCTGTGGCTGTCGCCAAGCGGCAAACGCCCGGGACAGTCCAAGCGCCACCAGCCGAGATGCCGGCCGGGGATTTTCCCACAGCCGAGATGCCGGCCGGGGATTTTCCCACAGCCGAGATGCCGGCCGGGGATTTTCCCATGGACGAGATGCCGGCCGATGATTTTCCCATGGACGAACTGCCGGCCGATGATGTGCTGCCTATGGATGTACCGACCACCGAAATGCTGTCGACCGATATGCCGCCGACGGCTGTGCCGCCAACCGACATGGGAACAACCGATTCTGCCAACCAGCCTTTGCAGCCGGCGGAAAAAGACATTTCTGAATTTCTCGAGGACAACATCGGCAACAAAACGCATGTACGCGGATTTGAAGCGACGACTTCTCCGAATTTGCTTGGCAAGAAAGCGAAGATCGGTGGTTTTGAAATAGAGACTTCTCCGAATCTGCTTGGCAAGAAAACGAAGATGGGTGGTTTCGAAATCGTCATTCCGCCACCGCGTCGCAATGACGAGGAAAAAGCGGACGAGAAGGTATCGGACTCGAGGAACCCCGTACCCGATCAGTAGAACGCAACGCTGCGTTCCGGCGGTACGAATACACTTCGGCTGCGAGCGGTCGCCGGGATTTGTTGTGCTAACCCAGCTTGCGTTCCTTGAAGCGCGTTTGATTTTCGTAGATCGACCCCGGCGAGCCGGCGGGCGGCAACGGCATGCGCACCGGGACATCGGCCAGGCGCGGCTGGTTGGTAGGGGGGCCGCGCAGAATGTGGCTGTTGAACTCGGGCAGATCGGCCACGCCTATGAGTGGCCACGCATCGATAGCAACCATCTGGAAGAGCAGCAGTCTCCGTGGTGCCGATGACCGGTTCTGTGTCGACCCGTGAATTGTTCGCGCGTGGTGGATGGAAATGCAGCCGGCAGACAGTTCGAGCGATACCGCGGTGCTGTCGTCAAAGGCTGGATCGGTGATCGCCCCGCAGAACGAGCCATCGAGATGGTGATCATAGATCGGACCGCGATGTGATCCGGGGATGACCAGCAGCGCACCGTTTTCGAGCGTCATGTCGTCGATGCACAGACCGACCGCCAGCAGGTCATCGTTGGTGTGTGGGTAGAAGGCCCAGTCCTGGTGCCACTCGACCGGGCTGCCAAACTCCGGCAGTTTCAGGTTCAACTTCGTGCCGTTGGTACGAATGCCGTCGCCGATCAGTTGTGCCACGATATCGAGCATACCGTCGTGATGCAGGGCGTTGTTGTAGACTTGGTGCTGGTTGGTCGGTGTCTTCACTCGGCGCAGCCGTGGTTCTTCGGCCGTGTGTCCGGGTTCGAGGTCGAAGACTGCGTCGTTCTCAGACACTGCCCGCGAGCGTTCGACGAACTCGTCGGTCACCTCGCGCAAGGCGGCAATCTCGTCGCTGGAGAAGACGCCTTCGACAGCGACATAGCCGTTCTCATTGTAGAACTCGATCTGCTCATTGCTCAGCATTTGTTCCCTCCGAGAATGTCAATGTGCATCCAGCCAATTGCTTCCGGTACCGATATCGACGACGATCGGCACGTCCATCGGCAGTGCTTCGCACATACAGCGCCGGACAATTGCACCGACTGTCTCGACCTCTTCCCGCGGCACTTCGAGGACCAGCTCATCGTGCACCTGCAGCAGCATCCTGGCGCTGCCGTCGCTCCCGGCAAGTTCACGGTGCAGATTGATCATGGCGATCTTGATCATGTCTGCCGCGGTGCCTTGGATCGGCATGTTGATGGCGTTGCGTTCGGCGGCGTTGCGAATCGTGGTGTTGCGTGAATTGATGTTGCGCAGATAGCGTCGGCGCCCCAGCAGCGTTTCGACGAAGCCGTTCTCGTGGGCAAATTCAATGGTCTTGGTCATGTACGCCTGCACCAGTGGATATTGGCGAAAATACTCCTCGATCAGCTCGTTTGCCTCGCGTCGCGGACAGTTCAACCGCTGCGCCAACCCGAAAGCCGTGATGCCGTAAGGTATGCCGAAGTTCACCATTTTCGCCTTGCCCCGCATCTCCGGCGTGACCCCGTCCATGCCGACGCTGTACACCCGCGCCGCCGTGGACTGGTGGATATCGGCGCCGTCGACAAACGCCTGGCGCATTGCCTCGTCACCGCTGATCTCCGCGATCACCCGCAACTCGATCTGTGAATAGTCGGCCGACAGCAGCACATGCCCATCGTCGCACGCCACAAACGCCTTGCGGATCTCACGGCCTTTCGCTGTCTTGATCGGGATATTCTGCAGGTTCGGCCGTTCCGACTGCATCCGACCGGTGACCGTCACCGCCTGATGGAAATGTGTGTGTATGCGGCCCGTCCTGGCATCGACCGCATTGGGCAGCATGTCGACGTAGGTCGACTTCAGCTTGGCTATCGTGCGGTAGGTCAACACATCGGCGACGATCGGATGCCTGTAGGCCAGGCGCGACAGCACTTGTTCATTGGTGGCGTATTGGCCGGTCGCGGTTTTCTTCGGGTTGTCTTCGAGCTGCAGCACGTCGAAGAGGATATGGCCAAGCTGCTTGGGCGAATCGAGATTGAACGACTTGCCGGCGGCGTCAAAAATTGTTTTGGCCAGGCGCGTCGCTTCCTGCTCCAACTCGACGGAATAACTGCGCAACGTTGCCGTGTCTACGGTGATGCCGGCCAACTCCATATCGATCAGGATCGAGACCAGCGGACTCTCGATGTCGTGGCAGGTGCGCAGCGCATTCTTCTTCTCCAGCAGCGGCTCCAGCCGTTGCCAGAGCTGCCAGGCCACATCGGCGTCCTCGGCGGCGTACTCCGCAACTTTCTCGACCGGGATATCGCGCATCTGGATTTCCGCCGACATCGACTCACCCGCCAGCTCGGTGATCGCGACAGGCTTGTAGCCCAAGTAGGCTTCTGCCAGGAAATCCAGTTTGTGCCGCATCTCCGGCTCGATCAGGGCATGCGCCAGCATCGTATCGATGATGCGCGCCTCCACGGTGATGTCGTACTGCCGCAGCACCGTCAGGTCGAACTTCAGATTATGTCCGATCAGCGCAATTGTGGAATCTGCAAACAGCGGCAGGAAATCCTTGAGAATTTCGTTCGCCTGATCGATGTCCGGCGGCACAGGTATGTACCAGCCCGTGTGTGCCTCGTAACTGACTGCGATACCGACGAGGGTAGCGTTGCGCGGGTCGAGTGCGCTGGTCTCCAGATCGAAGGCGAACGCCTTTTTTTGCGCCAGTGTCGCCGCCAGCTTCGCACGTTCTTCCGGTGTCTGCGCGATCTGGTAGTCATGCTCGACGTCGGCGATCGTTTTTATCACCGGCGTTTCGGGTTCTGCTTCGTCGTTTGCGGCTTCATTCGCGGCGAATTGGAACAGATCCATCTCACCGCCGCCGACAGCCATCTCCGCCGCGGTTTGCGGGGTGGCCTGGAACGCCTTGCCGAGCACCCGTTTGCCAAGCGCCTCGAACTCGAGCTCACGGAACAGTGTCGACAGCGCCTCGGCATCGGGATCGCGCATCACCAATTCATCGAGTGTCTCTTCGACCGGTACGTTGCAGTCTATAGTCACCAGTTGTTTCGACAGCAGTCCCTGGTCGCCAAAATTTTCGACATTCTCTTTCTGCTTGCCTTTCAACTGATCCGTATTGGCGATCAGGTTCTCGACCGAGTCGAATTGCTTGATCAGCTTTTTCGCCGTCTTCGCGCCGATGCCGGGAATGCCCGGGATGTTGTCGCTGGGGTCGCCTTGCAGTCCGAGAACATCGCAGATCTGATCGATCCGTTCGATTTCCCACTTTGCCAGCACTTCAGGTACACCGAGGATATCGATGCTCGACCCCATGCGTCCCGGCTTGTAAAGAAAGACATGCTCGTCGACGAGCTGGGCAAAGTCTTTGTCGGGGGTCACCATGTAGGTTTCAATGCCCTGTGCCGCTGCCTGCCTTGCTAATGTGCCGATGACGTCATCCGCCTCGTAGCCGGGGTAGCGCAGGATCGGGATATTGAAACCCTCCGTGATCCGGTCGACATAGGGCAGGGCGGCGCTGAGTTCTTCCGGCATCGCTTCACGGTGGGCCTTGTAGTCCTCGAACATCTTGTGCCGAGCGGTTGGTTCCGGCGTATCGAAGGCGACCGCCAGGTGCGTCGGCTTCTGGCTGCGGATGATGTCGACGAGGGTGTTCGTGTAACCAAGCGCTGCCGAGGTGTTCATACCCTTCGACGTCATGCTCGGGCTACGGATCAGCGCGAAGTGCGCCCGGTACACCAGCGCCATACCATCGAGAAGGAAAAGTTTTTTTTGGTGAATCACGGACATGACTGAGAATTTCCGATTTCGGATTGCGGCCAGAGCTCAATCTGCACCCTGACGCCGTCAACCGCCTGGATTTGTGGTGTCGTGCATTCCGCTGCCCGCGTCATGCATCGTCCAGTGCAAAACGGAATAAGAAATACGCGCGGTTTACGGAATGGACTTCCAGTGCTAATGCCGTTTCTTGTTCTTCTTGCGCTTCGCCTTTTTCGCTTTCTGTCCCAAGGTCTTGTTGCGGCCGGCACTGCCTCCGTCGAAGCCGCCCAGACCGCCCATGCCACCCATATCCATATCGTCGTCGTCCATACCCATGCCGGGCATGCCGGGCATGCCGGGCATGCCGGGCATATCGGGCATGCCGGGCATGCCGCCGTCGCCCATGCCGAACATGCGGGCGAGTTTACCCATCTTCGACTTGGTCATCATGCTGCGCATGGTCTCGAATCGCTTGAGCAGTTGTTGCACTTCGACCAGTGGTCGCCCGGCACCCTTGGCGATACGCTGTCGTCGGGAGGGTGCTCCAAGCACCTTGGGGTGCTGTCGCTCATACGGTGTCATCGACTGGATCACGGCCTCGACGTGCTTGAGGCGTTTCTCGTCGATATCGGCGTTGTCCAAAAGATTTTTGCCGCCGGGGATCAACTCGAGAACCTTACCCATGCCGCCGAGATTCTGCAGCTGCCGCAGCAATGTGAGAAAGTCGCTCAAGTCGAACTGGTTCTTGAGCATCTTCTGCTCGAGCCGTTCGGTATCTTCCTCGCTGATCTTCTTCTCGGCGATCTCGATCAGGCTGAGTACGTCGCCCATGCCGAGGATGCGGTTCGCCATGCGGTCCGGATGGAAGGCTTCGAGGTCTTCGAGCTTCTCGCCGATGCCGACAAACTTGATCGGCTTGCCGGTGACCCTGCGCATCGACAGGGCGGCACCGCCACGGGCGTCACCGTCCATCTTTGTAAGGATGATACCGGTGATGGAGAGCGCGTGGTTGAATTCTGTCGCGACCGATACCGCCTCCTGGCCGAGGGCGGCATCACTGACCAGCAGGATTTCATTGGGTTGGACGACGTTCTTGAGCTTGACCAGTTCGGCGATCAGCGGTTCATCGATCTGCAGGCGGCCGGCGGTGTCGACGATCATCGTGTCGCAGCCGTCGTGGCGTGCTTGTTTGCAGGCAGCTTCGGCGATGGCGCTGACATCTTTGGTGGTGCGGTCGCTGAAGACGGGGATGTCCAGTTGGCTGCCGAGAGCTTCGAGCTGGTCGATGGCGGCGGGGCGATACAGATCAGCCGCGACCAGGAGGACTCGGCGGCCTTCGTCCCGGAGCAGGGCAGCGAGCTTGCCGGTTGTTGTGGTCTTGCCGCCGCCATGCAGGCCGATCATCATGATGGTGGCGGGGCTGCCATACAGATCCAGCGGGGCGTTGGCTTCACCCATGAGTTCCGCCAGTCGGTCGCTGACGATCTTGATTACCTGCTGGCCGGGCTTGACGTGCTTGAGCACGGCTTCGCCAAGACATTCCTGACGCACCTGATCAATGAATTCTTTGACGATGTCGTAGTTGACATCGGCGTCGAGCAGGGCCAGGCGTACTTCGCCCATGGCCTCCTCGATATTGGACTCGTTCAGAATACCGCGGCCGGTCAGATTGCGGAATGTCTTCTGCAGTTTGTCGGTCAGACTCTCAAACATACCTTTCGGCGCCTCCACCAAACTCACAGGTCATCGTTGTCAGCTGCGTCCCGATGCGGGTGCTGTATGCTGTCGCCAGTCGTTCGCAGTAGGTCGCTGCTGCTTCGTCTTGCACCAGGTGGATGCTGATGCCGCCGAATCCGCCGCCGCTAAGCCTGGCGCCCAGACAACCCGGCAGGGTGCGGCCAAGCTCAATCAGAATGTCCAGTTCCGGGCAGCTATTGTCAAAGTTCTGCCTGGAGCTGTCATGTGAATCGAACAATAGCGCGCCAAACGCTTCGATGTTACCCATCGACAGCAATTGCCGCGCCTGTTTTACGCGGGCGTTCTCCCCTACGATATGCTTTGCCCGGCGGTAGACTCTCAGGGGCAGGTGCGATTTTGCCGCATCGAGCTGGGCCACAGTCACGTCGCGCAAGGTCGTGACTCCGTCGTATTGGGTTGCCAACAGCTCGGCGGCGGTTTCGCAACTGCTGCGGCGCTCGTTGTAGGCTTCCGACAGATCGTGTTTGATGCCGGTGTTGGCGACGACGAAGACGAGACCATCGGGAAACGGAATGGCCTCGATCTCGAGCGTACGGAAATCGATCATCAGCAGGTGACCAGCGCGACCATGGATGGCGCTGAACTGGTCGAGCAGTCCGGTGCGGGCGCCGACAAAATTATTTTCGGCGGCCTGTCCGATGCGGGCGAATTGATCGTCGGAAAACTCTACCTGCCATACGTGCGCGAGGGCAAAAGCTGCTGAAATTTCTAGCGCGGCGGAGCTGCTCATGCCAGCCGCCAGCGGCAGGCTGGTGCCGACGACGGCGTTGAACGCAGCTGCTACGGCACCGCGTTGCTGCATCTCTACCATGACGCCTTTGAGATAGTTGACCCAGTCGCCGGCGATCTTTTTTTTGACCTCCGCCAAGGGGAATTCGGCGTATTTGTCGTGACAGGCATCAAAAATGCGGCAGATACCGTCATCGGCTGGACCTGCGGCGAACCAGGTGGCGTTGGTCACGGTGCCGCTGATAACGAATCCTTCGTTATAATCGGTGTGATTGCCGAGCAACTCCAGACGGCCGGGAGCGCGCGTGACAATGGCGGGAGTCGTGCCGTAACGCCGCTCGAATTCCAATTCGACTTTTGATCTCAACTCATCCATAACTGATTACTGTAGGGCTATATATAACCAATACCCACACATTCGACAATCTCAAAAAACCGGGAATAGGTTGGAAAAATCGTTTGACACGATTCGTCAACCCCATCTCCCCTTTCTCCTCTGGGTTAAAGCCCGGGGGGGGACACTCTCTGGGGAGGCAGCAGCAGCACTTCCTAATACCCATATCCCCCCGTCGCTGCTGTCTCCCCCTTCTCCTCCCGCTACGCCGGAGTCTGTCCTGTGCAGCAAAGCTTTCTCTGGGTGCCGGGCGATCGGCGAGCGCATATTGTCTGGAAAACCGTATTCAGAAGCCGAAGAGTTCACGGGTGCGTTCACAGGCTAAGCTGGTTACCAGGCGTTCTGCCACCGGCATCGGGATACGTCCCCGTTCGACCATTTGCCCGACGACATCACCGAGAATGCGACGGAACATTTCGTGGCGTGACGCATAGGACACCAGTTTTCGCGAGTCCGACACCATGCCTGCGAAATTGGCCAGCAGATCGACTTCGCCGATGTATTCGAGGTGCTGCTTCATGCCGGCCGGCGCGTCGTTGAACCACCACGCGGCGCCGACATTGACGGTTGCTCCGAAGGCGCGCGCCAGGGTCGTGACCGATGTCTGGTGCCCCGGGTCGAGGCAGTACAAAACGACCTTGAGCCGGCCGTCGTAGCGATTCAGTAGATCGCGCAGCGGCGTGACAATGTCGATGGTGTGCGTGGAAAGATCGCCGCCGCTGTCGGAACCGTAGTTGTCGAACAACGAATTACGGACATTGCGTACAGCGCCGATATGGAGTTGGAAGACCCAGTTTTTCTCGCTGTTGAGCGCCGCGACGGCGTCGAGAATGCAGGACATATACTGGATTTCCTCCAGTCGAGACAGCGCTTCACCGTTGTAGGCCTTGCAGAAGGCTGCATCGGCATCTTCGCGTTTGAAATCCACGCCGTAGGGCACTTCGACGCCGTGATCGGTGGCGACGCAGCCGTGCTCGGCGAAGTAATCGTGGGTGATGCGCAGGGCGTCGAGCAAGTCCTCGATTTTCTTGAATTTGCCGTTCACGCGCTTCTCCAGCAGCGTGATGTAGTCGCGCCAGTCGGGTTTGAAAATATTCATGGCGCGATCGGGGCGATAGGTCGGATAAACGCGGGTCTGCAAGTCGCTTTCGGCCAGGCGCCGGTGGTCATCTAGCAGATCGGTGGGATCGTCGGTGGAACACATGACCTCGACTTTCATCTGCCCGAGTAGCGCCTGCGGTTTCATGCCGGGTTGCTGGAGCAGTGCTTTCGAGCGGTCCCAGATATCTTTGCCGGTAGCCTCGCGAATGACTTCGGGGATACCGAGCGTGCGGAACAGGTCGAGATGCACCCATTCGTACGTCGGGCTGCCGGCCAGATCGTCCCACTTGGCGGCGGCGGCCAGCCATTTCTCCTCGGGGGTGGCGTCGCCGGTAATCAACCGTTCGGGAATGCCGCGCTTGCGCAGCATCGACCACACGTAGTGATCGGTCGCAGCCTCGACCTGCCAGATGTCCTCGTAGTTGCGATTTTCCGCAATTTCCGCCACATCCGCATGGTTGTGGGCGTCGATGATCGGCAGATCGCGGATCAACTGAAACAGGCGCAGGCCGGTGTCGCTTTCGATGAGATAACGGTCGCCAAGGAAATCCATTGAATTCGTGCTCCGTGAACTGGTTAGTCTGGTGCGTACGGGACGTCCCTTCAGAGCGAGAACGAGAAAACCGAACCATAATCGCGCTCACCTCGACTTGCCAATTGCCTACGGGGGTTTTAATATATCCGCCAAGCAAACACATGTTGATGCGAATCATCGAACGTACACTTATCGAAGGTAACGGAAATGGCTGATACCGATCAATCAAAGCGCGATAACCTGGCGCACCGTATGTCCAAGCTGCTGGGGTTGCCGCTGAGCAACATTCAAATGCTGATGCCGTGGATCCCGAAGGAGGACATCGATCGACTATCCCTTTTGCCAGACGACCAGTTCTTATCCGAAAGCGCCAAGGTAATCAATGTCGCCCAGCGTAGCCAGTACGAAGGCGGCGATTCCGCCCGTGTCGAGGGTCCCGCGCTGGCGACGCCGGCGTCCGATGACGAGGACAGTGCGCCGCCAAGCGCCAGCGTGACGCTGAAAGACACCGATGACGCGGACGCTGCACTGCCGGTCATCGAAATCGGTCAGGGCCGGGCCGGCGTCAAACTCGAGGATGCCGCAGAGAAAAAGAAGAAAATCATGATGATTGCCGCCGGCGCTGTAGCGGCGGTGCTGGTCATTGCCGCCGGCGTTTTCTTCGTGCTCAACCTCATGCAGGATGCCGATACTTCGGATGGAAAGTCGAAAGTTTCGGAAGTAGTCGTCGAGGACATCGATGATACCGATATCGTCGCAACCAAAGCGCCGAAATCCGCGCGGTGGGCACTGAGGGTTGGACCACGACACAACCTGACAATCAAGAATCCCGAGATCTTCAACAGCGTCGATGATAAATTGACCGTCGAAATGTGGATCAAGCCGATCGCGGGCAAGGAGATGGTCGGCACGGCCCTGATGTCCACCGGGGGCACGAAAGCGTTCCGGCTATCGCTGAAGCCGGTGCCTCGCGGCATAGCCGTGGAATTCTTTGTCAACGGCGCAAATGAAGAATACCCCAGCGTAATTGTGGCGCGATCGCGCCAATGGATGCACGTTGCCGGCGTTTTCGACGCGTCCGTGACCCGGTCGCTGCGGCTTTATATCGACGGTGCGCTGGTGGCCGAGTTCGGTCTCAAGAGCGCCCAGTTCCAAGGCGGCTACAAATTGGTAAGTGACGAAGGCGAAGCCAATGCCGCGAGCCTGATCGACGAGATCCGATTGTCGGCGGCGGCGCGCTACACCTCGAAATTTGTGCCGGCCCGGATTTTCGAGAACGACGCTTCCGTCATTTCACTGTTGCATTTAGAGAAGCGCCCCGACAACATGATCGTCGATTCGGCGTTCGAGGCGTTCGAGCTCGAACGCAGTGATGCGCACTGGGTCGATATCAGCATGCACCTGAAAGCCTACGAGGAGGAGCACAGGGGAATCGAGTTTCCAGCTGACGTGCTGGTCAAGATCGAAAGGAAATTTGGCACCGGCGGCAAAAAGGATTTCCTCAAGGAATGGGACGCCTTGTCCAATTCCAAGCGCCGTGTTTACCTGAAGTCGATCCATCTGGAACCGTAGTCGTCGCGGTCTGTAAATAGCCGGCGCGACCACCTCCCTCCATCCACGAGGCCGGCCAGCACGGCGGCATCGATGCCGTGCACGCCCTTGTCCCCGTCTGCCCCGGCGATTGTCGATGCCGATGACCAGTACGAGTGGCGGTATCCATTGCGGCCATCATACCGAGCCGTCCCGTAACGATGCCCCCCCTGTCGATCGCTTGACTTCAGAGAGTTACAGTAACGAACAGGCGCTGGTAAGCCTGGCGGAGGCCGAAGGGTTCGAGAAGAATCGTCGCCGGTCGTTGTGGAATGTCTATGGGCCGGCGACCGACGCGCCGGCGGAGTTGTCACTGGCGCTCGTTGAACGCCAGCTGCCAGAGTATTGCCGACGCTGCAAAAACAGGTTATCTTCTGCCATGAACCTGCTTTCCCCGGATGATGAAACCTATATGCGCATGGCGCTGCGCGAGGCCGAGAAAGCCTTCGAAGCGGAGGAAGTGCCGGTGGGCGCAGTGATCGTGCACGACGGCCAGGTCATTGCCCGAGCCTATAACCAGGTCGAGCTGCTCAATGACGCCACGGCACACGCGGAGATCCTGGCGATCACCCAGGCGTCGGCGCAGTTGCAGGACTGGCGCTTGGTCGAAGCGACGATGTACGTGACCAAGGAGCCGTGTGCGATGTGTGCCGGTGCCGCCGTGAATACCCGCCTGGGCCGCCTGGTTTTCGGTGTCACCGATCCGCGCAGCGGCGCTGCCGGCAGTGCCATCGACATCACCGGATTCAGCGGTATGCTGCACAATGTGCCGGTGGTCTCCGGCGTGTTGCAGGAGGAATGCCTGGCACTGCTGCAGAAATTCTTCAATCAGCAACGGTCGGCCGAAAAATAGGGCGTTTCCCAGACCTCGTGAATCACCAGCCCGGCGGCTCGTGGTACTCAGGAATTTCGTTCCCGGAACACCCCGTCTTCGTAGCCCTGGATGGTGCGGTTGGATTCCGCCAGCTCGAGGCGATGCTCGGCCAGTAGACAATAGGTCTCGTCAATCTCCACGCCGATGTAATCGCGGCCCAGTTTCTTCGCTGCTACCGATGTTGTTCCGCAACCTAGAAACGGATCGAAGACGACATTCTCTGGATTCGAGCTGGCGAGAATGATCCGGGCCAGAAGCTTCTCCGGTTTCTGCGTCGGGTGATCAGTGTTTTCCGGCATCGACCAGAAGGGCACGGTGAGGTCGGTCCAGATGTTGGACGGATGCGTCAGTCGATAATTGCCGGCGTCGGACTGCTGCCAGTCCTTGGGCTTGCCCTCGCTGTCGGTGTATGGGGCGATGACACGTCGACGCAGCTTCACGTCGTCGACGTTGAATGTCCATGACCTGGACATCGTGCAGAACCAGATGTCTTCACAGGTGTTTTTCCAATTGGCCTTCGCCCCGCGCCCCTTGTCACGTTCCCAGGCGATGCGGTTTTGCACTTTGAAATAGCGCTCGGCGACGGTCTGGATCGAGGCAGACGAGCGCCAGTCTCCGCAGAAGTACAGGCTGCCGTTTGGTTTCATGAGCCGCGGCAGTTTCGCCATCCAGCTATCCAGCCAGGCGCTGTAGGTTTCTGTATCGACGGCTTTGGTGCGGCGAGTGTTGAAGGTCTTGTCGAGGTTGTACGGCGGATCGGCGAAGAGCAGATCGATGGAGGCATCCGGCAGCGCATCGAGAGCTTCGAGGGTGTCGCCGCAGATCGTGCGGTTGCGGATTTCATCCAGCTCGAAACGACGCTGTGCAGTTCGCAGCCGCGGCTTCAGTCGCTCGTGGTCAGCGGCGCTGAGAACGATTGTGCGGTTGCGGGGGGCTCGTGGCTTGGTCACGGATTGTCGATGATGCTGAGAATACGCCAGGGATGGAACCCAACTTCCTGCGGCTGGTACAGCTGTTGTTTGTTGAGCTGCTCGATGCGTTCGATGGCGTAGGAGGCGTATTCCGATTTAGGATAGCGCCGCAGGATTTCGCCGTAGTACTTTGCCGCGAACGGAAAGTCCTCGGTCTGGTACTGCTTCTCGCCTGCGAAGAACGCGGCGGCCGGTGCGAACGGCGTATGGCGGTGCGAAGACCAGAAATGACCGAGCTGCATAGCGTCTTCCTCTCTGCGTTTGGTTTCGTAGACCGCCTTCATCTCCACGTACCGGCTCTTATAATCGTCGATGAGTTTCTCCTTTTCCTGAAGCAGTTCGTCGAGCTTCGTTTCGAGGCCTTTGATGTCCTCGTTGGAAACGGCCAGGGAATCCCGAGTGCCGCTGACTTCCTCTTCCAGCGTCGCCACTGCGGTTTCGAGTTCGGCGACCTTGGCCCTGGTAGTTTCAAGCCGCGGCTCCAGCGCGTTGTTCATCCCAATCAGCTTGGCCTGCTCAGTGTTGTTGTCGTTGACATCGGTACCGGTTTTGAGTTTGATACTGTTCACTTGCGAATTCTGTTTGCTGATCCTTGCCTGCAGTGTTTTGTGGAGCTCAGCGTGATTCACCCCGATCTCCGCGATCTTCTCACGCCTATGGGACAGCGTGCTGGTGCATTTCCAGCAGAAGAACAGGAACAGCAGCCAGCCCAGTGCTGCGAATGTGATCGCCACCGACGACTTGTTATCCCGTTTCCCGCCGGCCGAAATTCTTGGTTTGATCGATGCCATAGCGACGAATCTATTCTTTCGGTGTCACCGACTTGATTGCCTGGCGCAGTTTGCCGACATTTTTCTCGGCGTGCGCGATCGAAGAGCTCACTTGCGCCAGGTTCTGTTTGCCGTCGATCTGGTCGCTCTTTAGCTGCTCTTTCTGGATCTCTAGTTCATCTCTGCGTTCGGTCAACTCTTCGTTGCTGGCCCTGGCGGCGGCGAAGTCCGCCTTCAGTTGATCGGACGCTGCCTGCAGCTCGGCCGTTGTGGAGATCTCGCCGGCCAGCAATAGTTGGATTTCTTGGACTTCGGCCCGGTGTTTGTCCAGTTTTTTCTTGGACCGTTTTTTCTTGCCGTCCATGTCATTGTCAACCAGCGTTTGCTCTGCTACGATTTTCTTCTTTGTGGCCGCGGACATGCTCAAGTACATGGCGATCACAAAAACGGCGAGTATCCATCCGATGAACTTTACCATGATCTGATATCCCTGATGTGCCGCGCTATGTTCTGCGGCAGCAATCCGATCCGCCAGACCGGGGTTTGGGAAAGATAAGGTTGGTGCAGTTGTTATGCAAGCAACAGCGTTCGATCGGTCTGTTCCATCACAGCGGCAGTCGCGTGCCGGCCTCGGTTTCCACCGCACGCCGGTAGATTCGAATGGCAGTTGCCATGTCTTCCAGCGCGATGCCGAGATTGACGCTGATGGTACGCTCGTCGTCGCGTTCGCGTCCGGGTTTGCGACCGGCGACAATCTCGCCAAGGTCGGCGTATGGTTGCGGAGTCTCTTCGAAATACCCTTCGCTGCGATAGTATTCCATCTGCGCGAGATCATCGGTCGCCAGTTTGTCGGCCTGCTGCAGGGCGGGGCCCTGCCAGTAGGAATCGAAGTCGACGGGGCTGGCGAAAGCGCCCGGGGCGAGCCAGTCGGCTTCGATGACTGGTTGCGGGTGCTTGAGGATCGGACCACTGGTGACGACCAGGTCGAGATCGACGACTGCCTGCTCGGGCGTGTCCACCACTTCGATCTCGGCACCGACGACCGGCGCCATGTCGGTGGCGAACTGGTCTGCCACCTGTCGATGCATGTCGTAGACCTTGACGCGGCTGATCGGAAAAATGCAGGCCAGGGCCTCGAGGTTGCTGCGGCCCTGTACCCCGCAGGCGATGATCCCGGCACTGCTGCTGTCGGGGCGCGCCAGGTGTTTCGCGGCGACAGCAGTGGCTGCGCCGGTTCTTTGAGCGGTGATCCAGGTCGCATCCATGACAGCGGTCGGCAGGCCGGTGTCCGGGTCGTTGAGCAGCAGCAGCCCGTTGATGTAGGGCAATTGCTTTTGCTGGTTGCCGGGATAGCCCGAAATCCACTTCACACCCGCCGCTTCGAGGCTCGGGATATAGGCGGGCATGGCGTGAATAAATGCGTCGGGCCGTGTATGAATGCCCGGCTTCGGCGGCATCTCGACGCGGCCTTCGCCTTTCTCCGAGAACATCGCCTCGACTGCATCGATGATCTCGCGCATCGAGAAGTCGAGGCTTTCAACATCCTGGCGCGACAGATAGAGAATTGTGCTGGTGCTCATGGACATGAAAATAACTGTCGGCGGCGATTTCGCCAATAGCCATACTGTGTAACGGTCGGTTTCGGCCGTCTACGCGAAAAGTGCGGTGCCGATTTTCGTTTTCGACTTCGTACTGTAGAGTTCTCATCAACGGCCGAGGACGATCATTCTACGCGTCTCTACGCCGTGCCGAGCAAATATCATGGAATTCATCAAATCGAATCCCGACTTCCCGTTCACCTTCGCCGTCATCCACAATGTCAAGGTCCTGGAGACCGTTCTTGGGGCGATCCCGCCGGGCGGCAGTGAACCGTTTGTCGGCGGCCCCGCCGTCGACCTGCAGAAGGGGATGCTGGTGGAAGCCGGATTCGTGTGTGAGGTCCTGACGTAACCATGCGAATCGCACTCGCCATTCGACCGTTGATCGACGAGAAACTCGTTCTCGCCCGGCAGATCGGTGTCACCGATATCGTGACGTATTATCCGGGGCCCGGTTTCGAGGCGCTCGAGAAGGTGCACGGTCATATCGCGTCCTTCGGTCTGCAGTTGACGGTGATCGAGAACGATGTGCCGATGGACGACATCATCCACGGCGGTCCCAATCGCGATGCCCAGATCGAAGCCGTCGCGGACATGCTTCAGAGTATGGGGAAACTAGAAATCCCCGTCTGGTGCTATTGCTGGATGCCGGGCGGCGACTGGAGCCGTACCAGCGTTGACGTATCCGACCGCGGCGGTTCGCTGGTCAGCCAGTTCGATATCGACCAGGTCGACAGCGCCAAAGTGCTCGACGTAAACGGTGAAACGGATCATGCCTGGAATGTGGGTAAAGAACCGACAACGCAATCGCAGTTGTGGGAGAATCTGGAAGATTTCCTCAGAGAAATTCTACCCGTTGCGGAGTCTGCAGGGGTGGTGCTGGCGATGCATCCGGATGACCCGCCGATGTCGCCCTTTCTCGGCGACGCCCAGATCATGACGTCCCCGGACGAGCTGCAGCGCCTGGTCGAACTGGTGCCGAGTCCGGCCAACGCGATCACTTTCTGCCAGGGCGTTTTCAGTTCCATGGGCGTTGACGTAGTCGAGAACATCTACCGCTTCCGCGATCACATCGGATTTGTTCATTTTCGCGATGTCATCGGCAGTGTGCCGAAGTTTACGGAGACCTGGCACGACAGCGGCCAGACCGATATGGCGGCGTGCATCCGGGCATACGACGAGATCGGTTTCGACGGCCCGATCCGCCCGGACCACGTGCCGGTGCTGGCAGGCGAATCGACCGACCTGGCCGGGTACACGATGCTGGGGCGGTTGTGGGCGATCGGATACATGAAAGGGCTGATGGACGCACGATGAAGTAGAACGAATCTCCGCGGCCGTTCATTTCACGGCGTTTACGACAGGCGTTGCGGAGCCATCGAACCCCAACGCTTGCGCCGTCGTGAATCACCAGCGCCTGGTGCCGGAGTTCATCGCAGAGGATGCTTAGGATATTCAGCTGTGGCATAGTCAGCCTATCCACAGGCCGCCGTTGACATGGATCACATCCCCGGTGATGAAGGAACCGCCAGCCCCGGACAGCAGCAGAACGGCACCGGCGCATTCGTCGGGATCGCCGTTGCGGCCCAGCGGCGTTTTCTCTGCGACCACCGCCAGGCGTTCGGGGGTTGTTATGCGACGATGGATGTCGGTGACGATCACACCGGGCGAAACCGCATTGACGCGGATCGTCGGAGCCAGTTCAACGGCGAGGCTGCGGGTGAGGCCGAGGATGCCGCCCTTGGCTGCGCCATACACGCTGACGCCGCCCTGACCGCCATTGAAGGCGGTGATCGACGTGATGTTGACGATGGCCGGTGCCTGCCCCTTCTCGAGCAGCGGTATCAGCCGGCGGGTAAGGTCGACGACGCTGTTCAAATTCAGGTCGAGCGTTTGTTCAATATGCGTGTCATCGGCTTCGGCCAATGTCGAGCGCCCAACGACATCACCAGCGTTGTTGACCAGAATGTCGAGGCTGTCCCAGCGGTTCTTGACAGCATCCGCTATTTTGGCGGCGCCGTCTGCCGCGATCAAATCTGCCTGGACAGCAAAGGCTTTGCCACCGGAGGCGGTGATGCAGTCGACAACTTCCGCCGCTGCATCCGCCGAGGAACAATAGTGCACGGCAACATCGGCGCCGCGTTCGCCGAACGCCTCGGCGATTGAACGTCCGATGCCGCGGCTGGCTCCGGTTACTACGACGCGTCGTCCCGAGAAATCGAAGAGTTTATCCATCAGTCGTCCAGCCGATAGATTTTCTTGGCGTTGGTGTCGTAGAGCTTGCGCCGTTCATCGTCGCTGCAATCGCCGACGATCCAGTCGAGTGTCTCTACCCATCGCGGATAGGTTGACGCCAGTGTCTGCACGAACCAGTCGCTGCCGTAAGTGACGCGATCGAAACCGAAGCATTCGATGACGTGTTCGACATAGGGCCGCACATCGTCGCGGGTCCAGCTATTGTGATGCGCCTCGGTCACCACCCCCGAGACTTTACAGGTGACGTTCGGGAATTCAGCGAGCTGGCGGATCTCCGACTTCCAC